>Ga0207651_10000004_pt1 | contig 290191 bp, 284 predicted proteins | sample KBSM23metaG_FD_184328 | JGI IMG/M metagenome (GOLD analysis project Ga0207651, IMG submission 184328) | Miscanthus rhizosphere microbial communities from Kellogg Biological Station, Michigan, USA - KBS M2-3 metaG (SPAdes) (version 2) | ecosystem: Host-associated > Plants > Roots > Rhizosphere... | reverse complement strand
ATTGCTGGAGGGTCACACCTTCAGGGGCAGCGATGTTACCCAACCCAATCCCGCAGCCGCCCCGACCGGATAGCGCGCATTGGCAGGCCTGCAGGCGGTATCCAGGGCTTCACGGCCCAAAGTCAGCGTGCAGCCTCCCCGCGGCCGAGAAGGTGTGCGGAACCGCGCCGGTCACTCTCGCTTGCACCCAAGCCATGGGACAACTGCGTCCGCGCGCCTTCTTTCCGTCACCCCATATCCGTCATCCCAGCGAAAGCTGGGATCTCAGGAGAGGAAAGACCAGCCCCAATCTCCATACCGTCACCCCGGACTTGATCCGGAGTACAGCTTCTTCTTCCTCCTCCCGCGCCAAGGCAGCGCGACCCCGGATCAAGTCCGGGGTGACGAAAAATGCAGACGCTCTCACCGTCATTGCCAGCCGCGAAAGACCTGGATCGCGTCGCCGTGCCCTAACCCGCTTTGCTCGCGAGCAGCCGCCCGATCTTGCGCTGCAATTCGCCGCCGCGGAACGGCTTCTGCACGATCCGGTCCTCGCTGACCGAGGAAATCGCGCTCAGATCGGCATAGCCCGTCACGAACAGGATGGGCAGGTCCGGCCATTTCTTGGCGGTGGTCGCGGCGAGCTCGGCGCCGTTCATTCCTGGCATGGCGAAATCGACCACCATCAGGTCGAAATCCCTGGCACCGGCGTCGAGCATTTCCAGCGCCGAGCCGCCGCTGCCAGCCTCGACCACCTCGGCGCCCATCGTGCGCAGCATCGTCGCGGTGATCTCCCGCACGGGCGGATCGTCGTCGACCACCAGCACGCGGCGCCCGCGCACTCCGGCCAGCTGCTCGGCCGGCTGCTCGTAGCTGGTCGCGCGCGGGGTGCGACGGCGTTCCTGGGCGCGCGGCAGATAAACCCGTACCGACGTACCCTCGCCGAGCTTGGTCTCGATCGCGACGCCGCCGCCCGACTGCTTGGCGAAGCCATAGACCTGGGGCAGACCCAGCCCCGATCCCTTGCCGACAGGCTTGGTGGTGAAGAAGGGCTCGAACGCGCGGTCGCGCACCTCCGGCGGCATTCCACTGCCGGTGTCGGTGACGGCGATCAGCACATAATCGCCGGGCTGCGGCTCCTCCGCACGAGTCGGCTCACCCAGCGTGATATTGTCGGTCGAGACGGTCAGCGATCCCCCTACCGCCATCGCATCGCGCGCATTGATCGCGAGGTTGAGGATGATCAGTTCGATCTGGGTCGGATCGACCAGCGCCGGCCACAGATCGGGCCGGAGCCGCGCCTCCAGCCGTACCGATCCACCCATCGAGCTTTGCAGCAAGTCGCGCATCCCGACCACGGTATCGTTGAGATCGACCGGGCGCGCCTCCAGCCGCTGCCGCCGCGAAAAAGCAAGCAATTGCGCGGTCAGCGTCGCGCCACGCTCCGCAGCGGTCCGCATATAGCCCAGCCGCTGGCGCGTTTTCTCGTCCATCTTGGCCTCGGTCGCGGCGCGCGCGACCAGATCGACATTGCCCAGTATGACCGTCAGCAGATTGTTGAAATCGTGCGCCACGCCCGACGTGAGCTGGCCGATCGCCTCCAGCCGCTGCATCTGGCGCAGCGTCGCTTCGACCCGTTCGCGCTCCTCGATCTGGGTCGACAATTGGCGGTTGGTCGCGGCGAGTTCCTTGGTTCGCTCGACGATGCCGCGCTCCAGCACTTCGGATGCGAGATGGACTTCGGTGATGTCGACGTCACAACCCACATAGCCGACGAACCTCCCCTCGATCTCGCGCGGGCGCGCCTCGCTGTGTAGCCAGCGCGTCACGCCGTAGCGATCGATCACACGCACGTCGCGGCTGAACGGCGCGCGGTTTTTGAAGGCCTGGTCGAAATCGGCGATGAAGCCTTCCTGGTCCTTGGGATGGATGATGCCCTGCCAGCCCTCGCCCATCAATTCGGCGGCGGGCCGGCCGAACGTTTCCTCATGCCAGCGATTGGCGAAGACCAGCGCGCCTTCCTCGTCGCACATCCAGATCAAGGCGGGGGCGCTATCGGCCAGCGTCCGGAAGCGCGCCTCGCTTTCGCGCATCTCTTCCTGCGCGGCCTTGCGGCTTGTTACGTCGAGCACGGTGCCGATCGCACGCACGCACCGCCCGCCCTCGAACACGCCGCGTCCTTTCGCCGCGATCCAGCGAACGACGCCGTCCTCCTTGCCGATCGTGCGATATTCCACGTCATATTGCGCGCGGCGATCGGGATCGAGCGCGGCCAGGAAGGCGCCGCGTGTCGCCCGCGCATCTTCCGGATGCAGGCCTTTGTAGAAATCGTCGAGCGTCACCGGCACGCCCGGCGAGATGCCGAACATGGCGCGCGCGCGGTCCGACCAGTCGAGCGTGTCGGCCACCAGATCGAGGTCCCAGGTACCGATCTCGGCCATTTCCGCCGCCAGTTCGAGCGAGCCGCGGCTCACTTCAAGCGCCTCCTCGAACCGGACCCGATCCGTTACGTCATTGCCCTCGATGAAGATGGAGGTGACGTTGCCGTCGTCGTCGAGGATCGGCTGGTAGAGGAAGTCGAGCATCCGCTGCTCCTCGGCTTCGCCAGGCCGCCGCTGCAGCGCGACCGGCACGGCGCGACCCGAATAGGGCTTGCCGCTCTTTACCACGTCGTCGAGCAGCGCGACGAAACCCTGTGCGGCGAATTCGGGCAGGGCCTCGTCCAGCGGAAGGCCCAGCAACGGCCGGCGCCCAATCAATTGGAGATAAGCGGCATTGGCGAAGTCGAAGACATGACCCGGCTCGCGCAGCAGCGCCATGAAGCTCGGCGCCTGCTCGAACATCCGGGCCAGCCTTGCGCGTTCGCGGTTGGCATCGTCGATCGCCTGCACCCGCTCGGTCATCTCATAGACGATGCAGAGCACGCCGCCCGGGCCACCGCCTGGGGCGCGCACCGGATTATAGGTAATGTCGAGCTGCGCCATGCTGGTGACGCCCTTGCGCCAGAGCGGGAACACCCGGTCGTTGACCATCTCGCCCTTGCCCGTCTCGCGCACCCGGGCAATTATCGGCCCTATATCGTCCCAGATATGCGCCCATTTGTCCGCACCGCGCCCGCCGAGCGCGTCGGGATGCCGGTCGCCGATCGCGAAAGCGTAGGCATCATTGTAAAGCGCGATCAGTTCGCCCCCCCAGAAGAGTACCATCGGCGAGGGAGCCGACAGCATCATCGAGAGCGTATCGACGAGCGGGCCCGGCCAGGTTTCGATCGGGCCGAGCGAGGTTTGAGTCCAGTCGTGCCCCGCAATCAGCTCACGGAGCTCGCTGTCTTTCGGCGCGTGGAAGGGATAAACCTTTTCCCTCGTCACCGTCTGTCCCCCTGAACGTCGTACCGACCTTTAGCGACCGCATAACCCGAGAGAAAGACGAGATGTTCGCCGGCGACGCCGGGAGCTCGACCAGCGCGGGCAGACCTGTCCGAACCGTCAGGCTGCGATGCGCACCCTGTTTCGCCCCTCGCCCTTTGCCGCGTAAAGTGCGACATCGGCCGCTGCGAGCAGTTCGACCGCGGTCCGTTGTCCCGCGCGCGCCGCAATACCCACACTGATCGTCACCGCCGGGAGCGATTCATCTGCCTGTGCGACGGTTTCCATCGCCTCTCGCAGCCGCTCCGCGACCTGGGCGGCCTCGTTGGGCGAGGCGCCCGGCATGAGAATCCCGAACTCCTCACCGCCCAGCCGTCCAACCAGGTCGCCGCCGCGCACAACGCTTGCGGCGCGCGCGGCGATCAACTGAAGTACGCGGTCACCGACGGCGTGGCCGTAACGGTCGTTGACCAGCTTGAAATGATCGACGTCGAACATCGCTACTGCGAGCGGCCAGCCGAATTCGGCGGCGCCGGCAATCTCGCGGTCGAGCTGGCCCATGAAGGCGCGGCGATTGGCAAGGCCGGTCAGCTCGTCGGTCGAGGCGAGCAAGGTCGCCTCGCGCGCACGCTGCTCGGCGCGCCGCTTGGCGGTGATAACATGTTCTTCCAGTCGCTTGCGATCGTCGATGTCGCGCAGGGTGCCGGTCGCGCCTGCGACGCGCCCGTCCTGGTCGCGCAGGCATTGGATGAACAATTCGACCCAGCGCAGACCACCGGACGTTTCCAGCCGGACGGCACGGCGGGCCGAATGATCCTCACCGCGCAGCACCGCCTCGGCACGATCGGCCAATTCGGCCCGCGCGCTCGGTTCGACCAGATCGAGCCAGGAGCGGCCGAGCGTGCCAGCAATCGGCTGGCCGGTCAGCGTTTCCCAGGCGGGATTGAGGTAGGCCCAACGGCCCTGGCTATCGATACGGAAGATCACCTCACCGATATTCTCGACCACCGACTTGAAGTGTTCGGCGAAGGCGCGCGTCTCGTCGGCTTGATAGTCGCGTTCGTTAAGCACCGCTGCGACAGGCAGGGCGGAGAGCAAACTGGTCGCGATGAAGGCCTGCAGCAGCAAGACCTGCTCGCCTGGATGGCCCCGCAGCAAGAGCGCAATCGAGCCATGACCCGTGGCCGTGGCGGTAGCGGCAATCGTGGTCACGAGCGCGACACCCGCGACCGCGCCGACCGCGCGGAAACGGAAGGTGAGCAGCAGCACCGAGGGAGACACCATGAAGGTCAACGGCAGCCAGCGGTTCAGAAACACATAAGCAGTGACGGCGGCGACCAGTGACGACAGGCTGATGAATTCGAGCACGCTGCGGCTGTCCGGCGCGCGCCGCCCACGGCCACGCACCAGATCGACTGCGACGATCACGCCGGGCGCGACCATGACCGCGCTCAGCACGCCGGACACATACCAGCTGCGCCATCCGTCCCAGAATGGCACATGGCGGCCGATCAACAGACCAAGCCCGCCAATAGTCGAGGAAAAGAACCCGGCCATGACGGCGGCGATCACCAGCGCGAAATAATTGCCGACCCTTTCGACCAGCCCGCCGCGAATTCCTGCCTTGCGCAACAGGACGAAGGCCAAACCGCTTTCGACGACGTTGGCTGCAGTCAGCCCGATCAGGATAGAGAGCGGATCGCGATAGAGCAGGTGCAGCGCGATGCTTCCCGCCGCGCCGCCCGCGACGATCGCGACGATGTCGCGGCGACTATGGCCGGCCAGGATCAGGATAGCGAGCACGATCGCGTTGCTCGGCCATAACGCTTCGAGCCCACTGCTCTGCATAGCAGCGAGATGACTTCCGAGAGCCGAAAGTAAAAACAGGGCCCCCGTGCCGATCCCGAGGATCGGCCGACGAAGCCGAGACGCTATTTTTCCCACCCCAGGAAAGCCTTTCGCTCGATGCGACAAACTGCGCAGGGACTGGTTAAACTTCCCTTAAAATTTGCGCTTCGACGAGCGATCAGCCGCTATTCCGGAGGGCCGTGGCGATGGCGTTGATCGAGAGCTGGATCCCTTCCCGAACGCGATCGTCCTGCTCGCCGCCGCGCCACCGTCGAATGAGTTCGATCTGCAGCAGATTGAGCGGTTCGATATAGGGCAAGCGCAGGCGGACCGATGCCTCAAGCGAGGGCGTCCTTTCGAGCAGGCGCGACTGGCCGGTAACCGCCAGCAGACCCTCGCTCGTCCGGGTCCAACCCGCGCGTATCCGGTCGAAGATCGCCCGGCCCGCCGCCTGATCCTCCACCAGCGCCAAATAACGTTCAGCCAGTCCCATATCGGATTTGGCGAGCACCATCTCCAGATTGGCAAGCGTCGCCTGGAAGAATGGCCAGCCCTCCGCCATTTCCCTGAGCAGGCCCTTGTCGGCGAAGGATTCGAACGCCTGGCCGACGCCGTACCAGCCGGGCAGCATCACCCGCGATTGCGCCCAGGAAAAAACCCAGGGAATCGCACGCAGATCCTCGATCTTGTCGCTCTTGGTGCGGCTGGCCGGGCGCGAGCCGATCTTGAGCGTCGCGATTTCCGCGATCGGGGTGAATTGACGGAAAAAGGTCCGAAATCCGTCCGTATCATAGACCAGACCGCGATAGGCCTTGAACGCAGCGGCCGATATCTCGGCCATGGCATCGGCGAAGCGCGCGCGATCCTTCTCCGCAATCTCGCTCTGCTCGAGACTGGCGAGTAACGTGGCGGCGGTCATCGCCTCCAGGTTGACCTGGGCTGCGTCGCGCGTGCCATATTTGGCGGCGATCACCTCACCCTGTTCCGTGATGCGGATCCGGCCCTCGACCGTGCCCGACGGTTGCGCCCGGATCGCGGCAAAGGCCGATCCGCCACCGCGCCCGACCGCGCCGCCGCGGCCATGGAACAGCTGCATCGCGGCGCCCGCCTGCTCAAACACCGGCTTCAGCGCGCGGCTCGCCTGATGGAGCGACCAGACCGAGGTCAGATAGCCGCCGTCCTTGTTCGAGTCCGAATAGCCGACCATCACCTCCTGATAGCCCCGCGCGGTGGTGAGCGCGGCTATCTCGGGCAGCGCGAAATAAGCGGACATCACGTCTGGTCCGCGCTCGAGATCCTCGATCGTCTCGAACAGGGGCACGACCATGATATCGCAACTCGGTTCGGCGCCGGGGCGATAGAGGCCCGCCTCCTTGAGCATGACCATCACTTCCAGCAGGTCGGATACGGTCGCCGCCTTGGAGATGATGTAGGTCGTGATCGACTGTGGGCCGAAACGGCGATGCGCTTCCGCGGCCGCGCGCACGATCGCCAGCTCGGACGCGACCTCTGCACCATAATCGACGTAATTACTGGCGAGCGGTCGCAACGTGGTCAGCTCCGCTCGCAACAAGGCGACGCGCTCTTCTTCATCCAGCGAGAGATAATCCGGCGCGACGCACGCCACCCTGAGCAGTTCCGCCACCACCCGCTCGTGCACGTCGGCATTCTGGCGCAAATCGAGCGTGGCGAGATGAAAGCCGAATGTTTCGACCGCGCGGATCAGCCGGCCCAGCGCCCCGCCCGAGGAAAGAGCACCGCTGCCCTCCTTAGCGAGCGCCTTGGCCAGCGTGCGCAGATCCGCCTTGAACGCCAGTGCATCGGGATAGGGCTCCGCCTTCACCGATGCAGGCCGCGGAGGCGCGTGGCCGGAAATCGCTTCATAATTGGCTGCGAGGCGTGCATAGATTCCTGTAATTGCGCGGCGATACGGTTCGTCGGCACGCGCGGGAGAATCGTCGTGCGCTGCCTCCGCCAATGCCTCCACTGCAGGCGAAGTCGGCATCAGCTCGGTCGAGATCGACAATTCGCCCCCGATATTGTGCAGCAGCGACAGATAATGGCCGAGCACGGTCTCGGCATTTCGCCGCGTCGCGAGCTCGAGCGATGCCGCGGTGACGTTGGGATTCCCGTCGCGATCGCCGCCGATCCACGAACCAGCGCGCAGAAAGCTCTTGGGCCGCCGGCCAAGAACGCGCTCCCAGCGCGCATAGAGCGACGGCATCACCGGCAGGAAAATATCGCGCAGATAGGAAAGCGCGGTTTCGACCTCGTCCGCCACGTAGAGCCGCTCGCGCCGCAAGGGACGCGTCTGCCAGAGTAAAGCAATCTGCCGGTAGATCGCCTGCTCGACCAGATCCCCTTCCGGCGTTTCCTCCGCGCCGGCGTCGCGCAGGTGCATCAGGTCGGCGATACGATTGCGATGATCGATCATCGACTTGCGCCGCACCTCGGTCGGGTGCGCGGTCAGCACGGGCACGATCAGGCCGTTGTCCAACACCGCGGAGATCGAATCCTTCTCCACGCCCTGCCCGCGCAATTTCGTGATCGCCGCGGCAAGGTCCGCACCCGGCTCGGCCGCGACGCCCTGCCGGTCCTCGGCCAGGTTCGCCAGCATCGAGAAGAGCATGAAGCCGCGCGTGAAAGCCAGCATCTCGTCCAGATCGAGCGCATCGAGGCCGGGATCGACGTCGCCGCCCACGCCGCGCGCGCGATCGACCGAAGCCGAGCGGATATATTCGATCCGCTTGAACAATTTGTCTCCGCCATAAGCGCGAATGACGTCCCCCAGCAGCTTGCCGAGGAAGCGGACATCGGGGTTTTGCGCGACGGGCGGAATGGCGTTCATGACGAGTCTCTGCTGCAATGCAACACCAGCCTCTACAAGCATCCTCCTTGCGCCGCATCCCCAAAACCAGCAAGGAAATGTCCTGAGGGGAAAAGAAATGGCGAAATCCGTTCTGTTCGTTCTGAACGGCCCGAACCTGGAATTGCTCGGCGAGCGCGAGCCGGAAATCTACGGCACGACCACGCTTGCCGATATCGAGGCCTTGTGCCGTGCCGAGGCGGACGCCGCGGGCCTCGATCTTCGCTTCCACCAGACCAATGCCGAGCATGAGATGATCGGCTGGCTGCACGAAGCGCGAAAGAGCGCGGCGGGCATCGTCATCAACCCCGCCGCTTTTTCCTACGCCGGCTATCCGATCCTGGACGCGCTCAAGATGTGCGACTGTCCGATCGTCGAGGTCCACATCTCCAACATCCACGCCCGCGACGAGGCATGGCGCGCCAATTCGCTGATGACGGCGGCGGCGACCGGCATGATCACCGGCCTCGGCCCGCATGGCTACGCGCTCGCGGTGCGCCACATCGCCCGGCTGCTCGCCCATTAAAAAAGGCGCCTCGCGAAAGTCCCGCGAGGCGCCCAGGTTTTTCCCCAACCGGAAGGGTTGCGGGGACGGCGATCAGAAATTGTAGCGGATGCCTCCGCGATAGAAGCGGCCCAGCGCATCGTAGAGTGCCGGATTGAAATCGATTCCGGTGTTGGTCTGCGGCGACGGAGTGGGGCCGCGATCGAACAGATTGTCGATCTTGAAATAAGCGGTCAGCTTGCTCGTCAGCTTGTACGAGCCACCCACGTCCCAATAGATCGCGCCCCTCATGTGATTGTTGTTGATGGTCGGGTGCTGCGAGGTGGACACGGGACAGGAGCCGACCGAGCATTCGATATAGTCGGTGGTGGCACCACCATAGCGCCCGCTGCTGAACCAGCGCTCCTGCAGGTTGAAGCTGATCTTGTCGCTGTCCCAGGCCTGGATCGCGAGCAGCTTCCACCTCGGCGTGGCGCCGCTGTCCTGACCGGCGGAGTCGATCGGCACGGTGTTGGGCAGGCCCGGATCCGTGATGAAGTGGCGAACGTTGGTCGCGAGTGCGCGGAGCGTGAAGTTGCCCGGCAGGTTCATCCCTTCGAGCGACATGCGATAGCTGCCTTCGATATCGAACCCGCTCGTCTTGATCGAAGCCAGGTTGAACGACTGGACGTTGACGAAGCCCCGGCTCCCGTCCGCCGGGATCAGCACGAACGTATCGCAGAACTGATTGATATCATGACAGAATTGGACCTGCTGCTGCGCGGACAGGGACGAGATCACACCTCTGATCTTGATGTTGTAATAATCGAAGGACAGGCTGAGGCCTGGCGCCCAGCGCGGCCGCGCATAAACGACGCCCAGCTCGGTGTTCCGCGCGATTTCCGGCTTCAAATTCGGGTTGCCGACCGCGATCTGGTTGACCGTAAGCGCTGCCGGCTGACCGTTTTGCGCGGTTGCGAACGGGTTGGTGAAGTTGGGCTGCGTCGTGGTCGTCGGCGCCGCGAACAGTTCCGACAGGTTCGGTGCGCGCACGTCGCGCGAGGTCACCGCACGCAGGCGGACGCCGTCGATCGGCGTGTCCCAGGTGCCGCCCACCTTCCAGGTATAGACCGTGCCGGAGGTGCTGTACTTCGTCCAGCGGCCCGCCGCATTGATGTTGGCCTTGCCGAGCTGGTCGGAGTTCAGGAAGGGCAGGTTCACTTCGAGGAACGCCTCGGTCACATGATATTGGCCGCGGCCGGCATGGTAGTTGCCGGCATACCAATTGTTGCCGAGCGCACTGTTGAGCACCGGATCCGCTGGGTAAGCCGCGCTGTTCGGCGTCTCGACCGTCACGCCATTGCCGTAGGGATCGGAGACGACGTGATACCATTCGCGCCGATATTCGCCGCCGAATGCCACCGACACCGGCCCTGCCCACAAGGAGAAAGGCTCGCCGCTGAAGCTCAGGCTCGCCGCGTCCTGCTTCTGGCGCGAATGCTGGAACGGCCCGTTTTTAGGCGTGATGTAAGCAAGCGCAGCGTCGCTGGGCGTCTGCCCGCCCATTACGTTGAAAGGCGTACAGCCGTTTGCACGTGCCACCGGATCGGCGCAAACGATCTGCCCGTTAAGCGAGATCGCATTGACCGCTGCCGTATAGCGCGCGTTGAGGATGATGTCGCGCACGTGAAGGTTCGTCAGATTCTCGCCATGCTCGTAATAGGCATCGTAGCGCCAGTTTGTGTTTCCTAGGCTGATCCGCCCGTCCGCACCGATCACGCCGCGAATTTGGGTTCGCGTGGGATGCACCGTGATGTTCCGCGGCAGTAGCGCGTTGCTGGTACCAAGCCGGAACGAGGTGATGCCCGCGGCGGTGCACTGTGCCGCCACCGAGGCCGGCACATAGGGATTGGCGCACTGGACCGTAATGTTGGGATTCTGCGCGCCGGGGTTGGGCTGATTGCTCGTCTTCACGCGCGCGACATTCAACGTGGCGTAGATCTCATTGTTGGGATCGATGTCGAAGCCGATGCGCGTATAGCCATCCATGCGCTGAAGCCGCGACTGGAGCGAGGTACCGATGCCAACGCCACCCGACAGGTCGCCGCCTACGCAGAAGCTGCCGCTCGCATAGCAATTGGTGACGTTGCCCGCCGCGTTCTTGGCGGGCACGCCGGGGACGCCGAAGGCGCTGCCGCCATATTGGAACTGGAACGGGTTGCCGTTCTTGTCGAAGGCGATGCCCTGCAGCGGCCCGTTATTGATCAGGCCGTATTTCGTATATTGATAGGCCTGGGCGTGATCGGCGACCAGATATTGGGGCGATCCGTCATTGGTGACGCCGCGATTGACGAAGGTGGACGTGCGATACCAGTCGCGGCTGCCGGGCGCATCCTCACCGAACCCGCCCGCCGGCACCCCCTGCTCATGGTCATATTCGACGCTGGCCTCGACATGGAGTCGGTCGTCGAGGAAGGACTTACCGACCGCGGCCTGGAGCAGATATTGCTTGTCGTCGCCATAGGTAGTGATGCCGCCCGAGACGTTCGCCTTGAAGCCTTCGAACTTCTTGTTGGTGATGAAGTTGACGACACCACCCACCGCATCGGAGCCGTAAGAGGCGGACGCGCCGCCCGTGACCACATCGACGCGCTCGAGCAGAAGCTGCGGGAACAGGCTGATGTCGGGCACGCCGGTGACGTTGGCAGGCACGACGCGCTGCCCGTCGAGCAGCGTCAGGGTGCGGATCGTGCCGAGACCGCGCAGCGAGAAGGAGCTCAGGCCCTGCTGGCCGCTCGACGTGCTGTTGGTGTTGGTGATGGCGCCGGTCGAGCCTTGCAGCGACGGGAGCTGGGTGATCGTCGTGAAGACGTTGGGTTCGGCGCTGCGGGCCAGATCGGCGGCACCGAACACCTGCGTCGGCGTCGGGGCGTTGAAGCCTGACGACTTGATGCGTGAGCCGGTGACGATCACCTCGCCCATATCCGCAGGCGCGCCAGGCTGCGCCGCGACGGTCGGGGCCGCGCCCTGAACGGTCTGCGCAAAAGCGGGCATGCCGACCGCGCTCAGGCCGATGACGCTTGCCGAAAGCAACGCGCGCAACCGCAGGGAAGACGAAATCCCCTTCAACCCACACTCCATATCACGCCACCTCTTCATAACCTTCCGAGCCGCGACCTTCCCGGCGGGCCGCCGTGGAAACGACGTTGACAGGATGCGTGGTTAAGCGAGGCCGCGCGGCTAAACGACCGCGACGATGGTCGTAATGGCCAGCGGCGACGCCGCGCCGGATATGGGATCGCGGTTTGGGGGCGGCTTTCCGCAGCCCCGATTGGGGGGGGGTCTGGAGAAACGGATGGGGCGGAAAGACGAGATGGGATCCGCCCGGGCGATCATCATCATGGGCGTGAGCGGCAGCGGCAAATCGACGCTCGCGGGCCTGCTCGGCCGGCGATTGGGCTGTCCCTTCTTTGAAGGCGATTCCTTCCACTCGAAGGCCAATGTCGCGAAGATGCGCGCGGGCGTGCCGCTCACGGACGCGGACCGTTGGCCCTGGCTCGACAGGCTGGGCGAAGCGATCGACGCGGCGGTCCGGCAGGAGGGCGTCGCGGTTGCCGCATGTTCCGCGCTGAAGCGCGCTTATCGCGACCGGTTGCGCGCGGCGATCGGCCCGCCGACCGGCTTCATCCTGCTCGAGGCCCGGCGCGACGAACTGGTCCGCCGCCTCGACAGCCGCCCCGACCATTATATGCCGGCCAGCCTGATCGACAGCCAGCTCGCCATCCTTGAGCTGCCCGGCGCAGACGAAAGCGCGATCACACTCGATTCCGCCCTCCCGCCCGAACAGGAGGCCGATCGCGTGCTCCAATGGCTCGCGGCAAAGGAAACCGGCGCGAAAAAGCCCGCGCGCGCCGGTTAGGGCATCAGTCGCTTGCGGCCTTGCGTGAGATGCCAACGCATCGCCAGCGCGGCACCATCCGCATCCTGCGCGCGGATCGCGTCCACGATCATCTCATGCTCGCGCATCATCGCCTGAATCACGTCGGGCGGGCGTGAGCGCGAAATGTCGATGCCGGCGCGCAATATGTGCTCGACCTCGTCATGCAGGAGGTCGAACGAGGCGACGAAAGCGGGGTTGGCGGTCGCTTCGGCGATCGAGCGGTGCAGGGCCCAATCCTGGTCATGCGCGGGCGCCGACGACATGAGCGCCTGCCGCAATTCGACCAGCCGCTGGGCGATCTCCGCCATCTGCTCGGGCGAGCGGCGCTGCGCGGCGAGGCGGGCAGCCTCCGCCTCGATCACGAAGCGCACCTCATAGGTTCCGAGCGTGGCCGAAAGCTCGGCCATAGGGACATGCGCACCCAGCCGCTCCGAAGGGCGGCTTTTCACGAAGGATCCAGCGCCGCGGCGCGCCTCGGTAATGCCGTCCGACGCGAGGCGCACCAACGCCTCCCGCACGATCGTGCGCGACATGCCGAATATCTCGGCCAGCCGCGCCTCGGACGGCAGGCGATCCCCCACCTGCAGCCCGTCCCGATTGATGATTTCTACAATCCCGGCATAGGCGCGATCCGCCAGCCTGCCTTCCTGCACGAATATGTTCGTGGCCAATATTCGAGGCCCCCCTCTCCTTCGCGGGCTTAGCGCGGACCGCATTATGCGGCCAGTCCGGACACACTCGCTCCGCCTGTTGTACCAACTCCCAAAACTTGTCCAACAACTTTAACGATAACAATCGACCTTGACGCGCCTTTCGCTGACAGTTAGCGTTAACCTGTCCAACCGATTCCGGCAACTCTCAACAGAGGATAGCGGGGACGGGGGCAGGCCGGTGACGAGCCTCTGGAGCGATCCGTCCCGGCATGGGTGTACGCACCTGGGAGAGGGGAATTATGGGACTGATTTCGCGAATCGAGCCGTCCATCTTTCACGCCGCGGGACCAAGGCTTCCACCGGGATTTGCGGACCTCACCCCCACCCAGCTCAAGGTCCTGTACGGCGTCCATTCGGGGCTGCTCAACAAGCAGATCGCCTTCGATCTCGGCATCGCCGAAGCTACTGTAAAGGCGCACATGACCGCGCTGATGCGCAAGCTGAACGTGCGCAACCGCACCCAGGTCGCGATCGTCGTCGAGGCGGCCTTGTGGGCGCAGCAGGACGAGGCCGCCTGATCTTCTAGATTTCCACCGCGAACAATGCGTGGTGGGCAAGAATGAAGAGCGTTCGCGCCTTTGGTCCGCCGAAAATAAGCTGCAGCGGCCGCTCGGGCACGTCGATCCGGCCCACCTCGGCACCGTCGGCCGCGTAGACGAAGATTTGCCCGTTCGCGACGTAGACGCGCCCGTCCGGCCCCACCGCCACACTCTCGCCGCCCCGATCGGCGAAGGATTTCGGGTTGGTAACGTTCCCATAGGAGCCGACGATGCCGCTATAGGTCTTGTCTTCCGATGCATTGATCAGGAACACGCGATCGCCCGGTTTTGCGGTGACGAAGCCATAGGTGTCGAGCGAATCGGAAAATCGCCAGCCGAGAAAATTCGAGGGTCCCTGGCCGTGCAAGGGAAAAGCAGGGAGGACGAGGCTACCGTCGGGCGAGACATATTCCTCGGCCTTGGGCGCCCCCACATCGCGCGCGAACATCTCGGCCAGCGTGGTGAAGCGGTAGGTGGCGAGATCGAGCTGGTCGCGGAATTCGCCATTGTTCCAGACATTGCCCGGCAGTGCGACCGCGGCGTCGCGACGGTCTTTGACGGGCGTCGGCTTGATGACCTCGATCTTGCTCCTCGAACCGCCCGGCTTGAAGGTGTAGACCGTTCCCTGTTCGCCCTCGGATGACAGCACCAGCAGGTTGCCCGAACGATCGAAGGCCAAGTTGACCGGATCGAGCGTGTCGTCGCGTTCGATCGTAAGGCCTTCGTCCTTCGACCAGCCGTAGATCGTCTGCATCCTGCGATCGACGAAGTAGAGCTTGCCCTTCGCATCCACCGCAGCGCCCGCGATCGAATAGAAGCCCGTATGAAGCGTGCGCACCGCGGGCGCTTGCGCTGGCTGGGGCGGCGGTGTGCCCGGCACGTCGAGCATCGCGAATTCGCGCTCGCGTACCTCGAGCCCGCTGGTCACGTCGGTGACGGCGTTCTCATAGGGGTATTTGCTGGCGCGCAGATAGGTGCCGCAGCCGGTCTTGTCGCAGAAGGCAAGGCCGCTCTCCGCATTCACGTGCACGTTGCGGAAGCGAATGTCGGACGAGTTGATCAACCGTATCGCGGTCGCCGCCGGCTTGAGCGAGCGGGTGACACGATAGGCGTGATAATTGGCGATCAGGATGTTGCGCGCGTTGCGGACGTCGAGGCTGACCGTATCCTGGCTTTCGCCGGCCTCTTCCTCGGTCTGAGGTGCGAGGAACTCCCAGTTCTTGACGCCGTCGAGGACGATCTCCGCGCGGACATGATGCTCGTTCGAGAGTTCGTAGACATGCCCGGGCGTGTCGGTGTCGCTGACCTTGAAGCCGGCGGTCGCGTAGGTGTTGGGCGACCAGATGTCGGTGAAGGTGCCGCCGCCGCCGTCGGTCACCCAGATGCTGGGATATTGCGCGTCCCAGCGCCGGGCCGGGTCGGCGTCGCCGCTATGGTTGGCATTGTAGGGATCGAATCGCGTACCGTCGGGCAGGTTGGTGCCGTGACCATTCTGGATCTTGACGTCCTGGACGAGCGAGTCGGTGCCGGCTTTCCAGAGGAGGGCTGTGGCGCGCGGGTTGACGCCGCTGGTGTTCAGGCCGAGGCCCGAGACGATCGCGTCGCCCCCTTTGGCGCTTTCGATCAGCGCCTTGGGCGAGCCGGTGCCCGCATAAGCCGGCGTCGCGTCGGGCAGCACGATCTGCGTCAGGCTGGGATGCAGCCCGATCAGAACACTGTCCGGCCGAAGTCTGAGCGTATCGGTGACGCGGTAACGGCCGACGGGGAAGTAGAGCACGCGATGTGTGTCCACCGCACGCTGGATCGCGGCGGTGTCGTCGGCTTCATTGTCACCCTTCGCACCCGCGTCGCGCACGTTGAACCACTGGCCGACCGGCGGCAGCAACCGCACCGCGCGGTCGCGGAGGGCGGGCAAGGCCTTGAGGGGCTGCGCCTGCATGTTGGTGGCGTAACGGCCGGTCTGGCCGAGGCCAGGGACGACCATGCCGTAGTTGAACGCGCTCACGCGGTAGGCCACGCCCGGCCCCGCGACGGTCTTGCTGCTGTCGCGGAAGCGCGCGAAGACGGGCGTGGCTTTGGCCAGCGCATCGTCGAAGCCGATCTGGGTGTAGGCGTTGTTCTCGTTGGAGATGATGACGCCTGCCTTCGAGACGTTCTCGAAGCGCACGCCCTTGCCCCACAGCCAGTCGCCATAGCCTTCGTCGATGTCGATCCCGACGGGCGTGTCGCGAATCGCGACATTGACGAGGGTCAGCCCGGCCTCGTGCTCGCGGATCGCGGCATCGCGCTGGCCGTCGAAGCTTGAGTCGATCAGAGTGAATTGCCAGGCCGGCGAGGTCTTCTCGGCGAGGATGCCGTAGCGGCCGCCGTGGAAGTGGAGGTCCTCCGCCTCGTTGCCGACCTGGTAGAGACCGGCCAGCCCCGAGCCGAGATCGAAGTCCATATGGCTGAGATAGGCATGCTGCGCCGCGTGGAAGCGGATCGCGGTCGCGGCCGGGTTGCCCGGGCCGATCGCGAAGTCGACGTTGGACATGGCCGAGTAGAAGGTGCCCGAATTGGCGTCGGCGATCTTGTCGGTGGCAGGCACGCTGCCTTGCGGCGGGACCGGCACGCGGAAGGCGCGACCGGAAGCGGGCGGGCGGGCGGGGTTCAAGCCCGCGAAGATGATCATCGTGCCGAGGCCCTGGCCGAAACCGGGCGTGTTCGGTCCGAGCAGGATCAGCGGCCGGGTCTTGCCGACGCCCAACAGGCGCACGCCCGGCCACATGTAGAGGGTGCGGCTGATCCGGTAACGGCCCGAGGGCAGGAAGACGATGCCCTCGCCGGTCTTGCTCGACGCGGCCTGATCGATCGCCGACTGGAGCGCAGCGCTGTCGTCGGCGCGGCCGTCGCCCACCGCCTTGACGGTGACCGCGCCTGGCTCGGCCGGAGCAGTCTGGAAGGCGGAGGAAGCAGCCGCGGAAGCGGAAAGCGGCAGGCCAAGCAGAAAGGTGGTGGCCATCAACCAATAAGCATTGCGCATGGTCCCGCTCTATCGGGCCAGCGGTCGCTACGAAAGCCACGACAATGGTCGTATGGCAGCCCCTCGACAAGCTCAGGGCGAACGGTGTTGGGACGCGGAATCGTTAGCCAAAGTAGACACTCGCCTCCGCGCTCCCTAGATCGCGGACATGTCGTTTCGCTTTCACAAGATGCACGGGCTCGGCAACGACTTCGTGGTGATCGATGCGCGCGATCAGGCGGTCGCGATCGATGCCGCGCGCGCCCGCGCCATCGCCGACCGGCGCGAGGGGATTGGCTGCGATCAGCTGATCCTGATCGAGCCATCGGACGTCGCCGACGCACGGATGCGGATCTGGAATTCGGACGGGAGCGAGGTCGAGGCGTGCGGCAATGCTTCGCGTGCGGTCGCACTCCTGCTCGGCCGCCAGTCCACGCTCGAGACCTTGGGCGGAACGCTCCAGTTGGCGGTCGAGGGCACGCTCGCGACGGTCGATATGGGCTCGCCCCGCTTCGGGTGGGACGAGATACCGCTCGGCTACGCGATGGACACCGGAAGCATGCCGGTCGGCTGGGAGGATCTGAGCGATCCCGCCGCGGTCAATGTCGGCAATCCACACGTCATCTTCTTCGTGCCCGATTGCGACGCGGTCGAACTCGACCGGCTTGGGCCCCAGATCGAACATGACCCGCTTTTCCCCGACCGCGTCAACGTCAACGTCGCGACGATCGAGGACCAGGACCGCATCCGCCTGCGCGTGTGGGAACGCGGCGCCGGGCTGACCCGTGCCTGCGGCACGGGCGCCTGCGCGACCGCGGTCGCCGCGATTAAGGCGGGCCGCGCGCACAGCCCGGTCACAGTCGCGCTGCCCGGCGGGGAATTGCTGATCGACTGGCGCCCGGGCGGAAGCATCAGCATGTCGGGGCCCGCCACACACGTTTACACGGGCGAGGCCGCCGGCCTGTGAGCGGCGCGACGCTTATTTCGCATGGCTGCCGCCTCAATATCGCCGAAAGCGAGAAGATCGCGGCGATGCTGGGCGATGCGGACGATCTGGTGGTGGTCAACAGCTGCGCGGTGACGGCGGAGGCGGTAAAGACGGCGCGACAGGCTATCCGGCGGGCGAAGCGCGATCGGCCGGAGGCGCAGATCGTGGTTACGGGATGCGCGGCGGAGACCGAACCTGAGACGTTTCGGGCGATGGCCGAGGTGTCGGCGATCGTGCCGAATACAAGGAAATTCGATCCAGCCCTCTACGCGTCATCCCAGCGAAAGCTGGGATCTCAGGAGATGAGCGGCCCGCGTTCGCCTCTTGAGATCCCAGCTTTCGCCGGGACGACGGGGAATGTTGTGGGTCTGCCGCGTACGACGCATGCCCGCACATTCCTGCCCGTGCAGAATGGCTGCGACCATCGCTGTACCTTCTGCATCATTCCGTACGGACGCGGACCCAGCCGCTCGCTGCCGGCGGGCGGGGCGATCGACGAGATCAAGGCGGCGGTCGATCAGGGCGCGAAAGAGGTGGTGCTGACCGGCGTCGACCTCACCGCTTACGGCGCCGACCTGCCCGGCCAGCCTTCGCTCGGCAGCCTGGTCGCGCGCATCCTCAAGCATGTGCCCGAATTGCCGCGCCTGCGGCTTTCCTCGCTCGATCCGTGCGAGGTGGATGACGCGTTGCTCGGCCTCATCGCACATGAGCCGCGCGTGATGCCGCACGTCCATCTCTCGCTGCAGGCGGGCGACGACATGATCCTCAAGCGGATGAAGCGTCGCCACAGCCGCGCGCAGGCGGTGGATCTGGTCGCGAAACTGACGGCGCTGCGTCCCGACATCGCGATCGGCGCAGACCTGATCGCGGGCTTCCCGACCGAGGATGAGGCGATGTTCGCCAACACGCTGGCTTTGATCGACGATTGCGCGATCGCGCTGGCGCATATCTTCCCTTATTCGCCCCGCGCAGGCACGCCTGCGGCACGCATGCCGCAGGTGGCGCGCGATGTGGTCAAGAACCGCGCGGCCCGGCTGCGCGATGCGGCGGCACGGCGAAGGGCCGCGTGGCTGGAGGAGCAGGTTGGACAGGTGACGGACGTTTTGGTCGAGTTGGACGGGACAAGCGGCCATGCCGAGAACTTCGCACGAGTGTGCCTATCCCCCTCCCCTTCAGGGGAAGGGTTAGGGGTGGGGGCGAGCGCAGCGAGCTCCTTCGCGTCGGACTCCCGTGTACCCAACTCCCCCACCCCTCCCTTGAAGGGGAGGGGCTTTGACGCCAATTCCATCGTCCGCGCGCGTATCGCCGCCGTCGCGGGCGACAGCCTGATCGGGATCGCGGCATGAGCAGTTGGACCGAACGGCTGTTCGGCGGGTTCCGCCGGACGTCCGACAAGCTCAACGAGAATCTGTCGGGCCTGTTCGGTAAGGCAGCGCTGGATGCCGATACGCTCGACCAGATCGAGGAGGCGCTGATCGCCTCCGATCTCGGCCCCACTACCGCCAGGCGCGTGCGCGAGCGGTTGACGGGCGAACGGTTCGCGCTCGGGCTGACCGAAGCCAAATTGCGCGAGGTCGTGGCGGAAGAGATTGGCGCAATCCTCGCCCCCGTTGCCAAGCCGCTTGAGATCGATGCCTTCCCGCGCCCGCAAGTCATTCTGGTGATCGGGGTCAACGGATCGGGCAAGACCACTACCATCGCCAAGCTGGCGCATTTGTTCACCGAACAGGATTATTCGGTGATGCTGGTCGCAGGCGACACGTTCCGCGCGGCCGCGATCGGCCAGCTCAAGGTGTGGGCCGACCGGATCGGCGTGCCGATCATTTCCGGCAAGGAAGGCGGCGATGCGGCCGGGCTGGTGTTCGAGGGCGTCAAACGCGGCACCGCCGAGGGGACCGACGTGCTGATCGTCGACACCGCCGGGCGACTTCAGAACAAGGCGGGGTTGATGGACGAATTGTCCAAGATCCGCCGCGTGCTGGGCCGATTGAACCCCGCCGCCCCGCACAATGTGGTGCTCGTGCTCGATGCGACCACCGGCCAGAACGGGCTCAACCAGATCGAGGTATTCCAGAAGGAAGCGGGAGTGACCGGCCTGGTGATGACCAAATTGGACGGCACCGCGCGCGGAGGCGTGCTGGTGGCGGCGGCCGAGAAGTTCGGGCTGCCGATCCATGCGATCGGGATCGGCGAAACGATCGACGATCTTCGCCCGTTCGACGCCCAAGAAGTGGCCCGGGCGATCGCCGGGATCGAACGTCTCGCGCCGGAGAAGACAAGATGACCAGCCCGACGAAGCCCGCCGAGCCCGGCATCGGCATGCGCCTCGCGCTCGATCTGGGCCCTCTGGCGATCTATTTCGCGACCTACGCCGCCACCAAGCACGACATCTTCATCTCGACCGCCGTGTTCATGGGCGTGACCGCGGTGGCGATGCTCGTCTCGCTGATCCGCTTCGGCAAGGTTTCGCCGATCCAGATCTTCTCGGCGATCATGGTGCTGATCCTGGGCGGCCTGACCATCTGGCTGCACAAGGACTGGATCATCAAGATCAAGCCGACCATCTATTATCTGACCGTCTGCGCGGTGCTGATCTGGGGCCTCGCCACCGGGCGGCCGACGCTGCAGATGGTCTTGGGGCAGGCCTATCCCGGGCTGGATGCAGAGGGCTGGCGCCTGCTCACGCGCAACTGGGCGATCTTCTTCTTCTGCCTTGCGATCGCCAACGAGCTGGTGTGGCGCAACACCTCGACCGCCTTCTGGCTGAGCTACAAATTGTGGGGATCGATGCCGGCTACCCTGATCTTCGCGGCGTGCAACGTGCCGATGCTGATGCGGCACGGATTGGCGGCGGATGATAACAAGGTTGTGCTACCGCCGGAGGAGTGAGGCGGGCTATCGAACGTGGAGGCCGAAAGCCCTTCCATGAATGCCGAACCGATAGCTTTGATAGTGCCGCCGAAGCAGCCCGGCTCTCACAGGTTCGATACGGCGGCGCTTCCTGACCGTCGTCGCCACAAACCCGCTGTTAACGAGCGCGCGCTATGCCTAATCGAAAGTAGAGGGTGGCGTCGCAGGATGGATTGCAGCGGGGAGCATGGCGAGCTCCGGCGGATGATGGATGACTTCGCCGAGCTCATGGCCAGTTCGCGGGGAGGCGGCTCCGCCGCGCTGCCGCGCGCGCGGCTGCTATTCTCGCGACGTTTCGCCAGCCATATGGCTGAGGAAGCGGAGCATCTTCGTGTACTGGTGGCGTCCCCGGCCGGGTCGCGGCTTCTGCCGATCTTCCGGGAATATGAAGATCGTGTGCGCCATTTGCGGGCCGACTATAGCGTGCATGTGCAAAAATGGACTCCGCAGAACATTGACCAGCATTGGCCGGACTATGTGTCGGCCGTGCTGGTGCTACAGGACAAGTTCCGCTGTTTAATGGACTGGGAAGAGAGCGCGCTGGTCCTGTGAGACGGATGGATGGTCGCGGGCATTCCGTGAATAGCTCGCTGTGCGAGATCAGATATACCCGAGAGAAAATGCCCGGCATTCCAGCGTCCGCACGGAAAAGCGCCTTGTCCATTCCATCGACCTTCAGCGCGAAGCGGCAGATGCGCCCGGCACGGACCAATTTAGCCGCAAATCAATCTACTTCCAAATCCAGACATTATTCTGGTTTACCTCACTGACGTGCGGGTTTCTTCAACGATTTTTAATCCAGCGCGCCCAAGGAAGTCCTTTATAATTGAGGAATTTAGCGTGCTCGATAAGTTGAAGGCGATACACCAGGAGCAGCGTGAAGCGGTCGCCTCGCTGGCGGCGATCCTTTCCCACCCCGACCGGGATGGCGACGCGCTGGCGGCGGCAAGGCTTGTTGTCATGAGGATCAATCGCCGCCGTCTTTCCCTGATCGATTGTGCGATCTTGCCGCTTTTGCCCGATGCCGGTCCGGCCGATGCGCGCGCGCTGTCCGAACTACGCTTGGAGACGGCAACACATGCGATCAGGATGTCGCAGCACATCACGCGGTGGACTCTGACCGCGATCTGTTCGGACTGGGACGGATATAAGCGCGCTTCTGCGGAAATGCGGCGTGAGGTGTTGCGTCGGTTGGACCGAGAGGCGGAGGTTCTTTACCCGCTTCTCACGCTGCGTGAGACTGCCGTAAGGCCAGCTTGCCCCGGCGTGAGTACGGTCGGGATGCGGGATCATCTTGGCGGATGACCGTCACTGGGTCGATAGCCGCGAGGATACCGCGCCTTTAGCCGAGCACAGGGCAAACGCTTGCCGCACGTCGGATACGAAAACGGCCGAGGCTCAGAGTCAATCTGACAAGCTGAAAGCGCTCGCCCGCGCGGTCGAATCCGGTCGCGGGGCATAGCCGTCGCCGAGAAGCTCGACCCGTGATAGGGCTAATCGCGGACCGTTTCAGCCTTTAGCTTGGCAATGGTGGCTTCCCCCTCATCGGCCATCTGACGCAGGGCAGCCGCTGCTTTCTCGTCCATCACGCTGCTCGCCAAGCGACGGCACTGAGCCACCCGCGCCTGCATCTGCGCAATTAGATCGCTTTTATCCACAAAAACCCTCTGGAATCTCATCGGGATTAACGGCGGGTGTGGTCAATGGTTCATGCGTGTTTGCAATCTACTATCGCCTCGCGAACAGGACAGACGACAAGATACTGTTGTCGACGCCCTGGAAGCTTGTACGCGTGGGACGCCGACCCGTCGTATCGCTGAACGGCAACCTATCGGGGATGCAGCAGTGCCAGTCGAATGCCCGCAAGTGGGTCGTAAGCGGCCGTTTCCAACGCAGCTGAACGAATGGCCGCCTTCGGGCTTTATTTCAGCCTGTGGAACCGGCGACATCTGCTGACTCTTCCGCGCCCGTCACCACGGCAAGCTTGCGACTTGGCGCAGGGCTTCGCCAAGCGCGAGCGCTGCTGAGGTAGCGAGGTTCATCGAGCGTACCTGCGGCCGCATCGGGATGCGCAGCCGTGCATCGGAGGCGTCGGCTATAGCTGACGGCACACCCGCGCTTTCCTTGCCGAAGAGCAGGATATCGTCGGGCATGAATTGGAAATCGTAGGCCGATTGCGTTGCCTTCGTGGTGAACAGGATCAGCCTTCGCGGACCGATCGTCGCCCTGAACGCGTCGAAACCGGCATGGCGGGCAATGGCGACATGATCGATATAGTCCATGGCGGTCCGGCGGACCCGTCGATCGTCCCATTCGAACCCCATCGGCTCGATCAGGTCCACAGCAGCGCCCATGCAGGCGCCGAGCCGCAGGACGGCGCCGACGTTTCCGGCGATTTCAGGTTCGAACAGGGCGATGCGCATCGGGGGTGATTGGCGGTGGTGCGCGGCGCGCGCAAGCCTGTGGTGCTGCCCGGAATTCGATCCCTAGCAATCCGTCGCGCCCGGTTCGCCCCAGGACATCCTTGTCCACCCCATCGTCGCACCCAGTGTGAACCCGGTTGGTTTGCATTTCTTGAGCTGAAACCGGACCTTTCGTGCATGAAAATCAAGCGAGACGCGGCGGAAGTTCGCCATCAGATCGGTGCCGAGGAACAGCGCGGGATGGTCGTTGAGCCCGAACGCGGCAAAGGGCGGGACATCGGCGAAGGCGATATCCACATCGCGCAGCAGGATCGGGCCGATCCGCAGTTCGTCGAGATGCGCCAGCTGCATCATGACCGCGACGCCGGTGACGCCGATTGCCTGACCGCTGACAAGGCTCTTGACGTTCTTCTTGAAGAGACGGTCGCGCAAAGCAAGGTTTCCGATCGTGATTTCCGAGCCGGTATCGATCACGGCGTCGACCGGCCGGCCATTCGCGCTCGCCTGCGTCAGGATGAGCTGGCCGCGCCGCCGTTTGGCGGTGATGACGATCTCGCCCTCGATATAAGGCGCTGGGCGTTGCGCGTCCTCGATCGTGATGACGCGTTTGTCGAAATCCATCATCAGCCGCTGCTCGACCAGCGCGTCGATTCCCAGCAGACCCTGGGCTCCGAGATATTCGTCCCGGAGCACGGGCAATTCGAGGTTGCGGATCGTGCTCTGGCCGACCTTGAGCTCGGAGGCGGTGACGCGGTCGACAAGGCTGTTGGCGGTCATGCCGTGCAGCATGGCGCGTGTCGCTGCGGGCAAGCTCAATATACGCTGAGCACTCGCGCCCAAGGCGGAGGAGTCGGCTCCGCTGTCGACGACGAAACGGAACGGCCCGCGGCCTTCGACCTCGACGGCGACCGTCATGCGGCTTTCGACCTTGCGCGCGGCGATATCCGCGCCGCCGATCTGCAGCGTGTTGTCGATGACGGCGGGCGGCAGCGGAGGAAGCAGCGAGGGCGGTTGCGCGGCAGGTGAGGGACTGGGTTGGGGCGTCTGCGCTTGCAGGATCGCGGGAGCCGCAGCCGCCACGCATATCGCCGCCGCGCCGACGAACAGCTTGCCATAAACGCCTCTGGATAAGGCTTTCATGGGAACAGTGTACGCGTGCGGAGCAGCCCGCGCTATCGGGATTAAAGTGGCTGTTCCGGGCGGCGCGGGTCGGGCGCCGGCCCTCGCCTTTCCCGTCCGCCGGGCCGCTGCCGGGTAATGGCGCCTTAACCATGCTCTTCTAAAGGCAATTGGTCCGATGGGAGAGTGATAACAGACATGAGCGCCCATCCGGGAAAGCAGGGCCGATCCGCCACCGATGCATGCGGACTGGCCGCGACGATGATCGTGCGCAACGAGGCGCGCTGCCTGGCGCGATGCCTCGACAGCATTCGCCCCTGGGTTGACCGGATGATCGTGGTCGACACGGGCTCGACCGACGCAACGCGCGATATCGCCATTGCGGCGGGTGCGGAGGTGCATCGGATCGCGTGGCCGAACAGCTTTGCCGTCGCCCGAAACCATGCGCTGTCGTTGTCCAACGCGAACTGGAATTTGGTGATCGACGCCGACGAGCGGATCGAGACGGGCGGGGAGCTGCTCCGTGCCTGGACCCGGACGGCCGGTGCGACGCTCGGCACGGTCTGCGTCCACAGCGCGTTCGATGTCGAACGCGGCGCGGGCGAACCCCAGACAGCGCAAAGCTGGATCACGCGCGTGCTGCCCCGCGGCGCGCTGTTCGAAGGCCGGGTGCATGAGCAGGTGGCGGGCACGCTGCCGCGCGTGCGGCTGGGGCTGCATCTCAGCCATGACGGCTATTGCGACGCGCAGCTGGGCCGCAAGCGCGACCGCAACGGACCGCTGCTTCTGGCCGAGCTGGGCGACCGGCCAGGAGATCCTTATATTCTATATCAGCTGGGACGCGACGCCGAGATGCTGGGCGACCTGGCCGACGCGAGCCTCCATTATGCCGACGCGCTGGCGGAGGCGCCGCTGAATGCGGGGTGGCGTCACGCGCTTGTGCTGTGCCAAGTGGCCGCGCTCGGCCGGCTCGGGCAGCTCGACATGGCGCTCGCGCTGGTTGCGCGGGAAGAGCTGCACTGGCCGAAATCCCCCGATTTCTTCTTCGTCGCGGGCGACCTCTATCTCAATTGCGCGGTGGCCGACCCGGCGGGGGCGATCGACCATTGGCTGCCGCTCGCGTGCGCCGCGTGGGAGCGTTGCTTGAGCATCGGTGACCAGCCAGAACTGGAAGGAAGCGTGCACGGCCGGGGCGGCCGCCTCGCGCGCCAGAACCTCGATATGGTCAGGGGGCAGCTGGCCCAGCTCGGCCGACGTGCCGTGGGGACGTAAGCGCTTCCCCTCGCCAAACCCCTCCCGCAAGCGGGAGGGGCTTAAGACGTCTTACTGCTGCTGGTCGGCGCGGCTGGCGCCCTGGCCGTCGAGATTCTGCGAGACGAAGTCCCAGTTGATCACGTTGCCGAGGATCGTCTCGGCGAATTTGGGCCGGGCATTGCGATAATCGATATAATAAGCATGCTCCCACACATCGAGCGTGAAGAGCGGGGTCACGCCGTGCGCGACGGGCGTGTCGGCGTCATGGTAGGAGGTGACCTTGAGCTTGTCGCCTTCCAGCACCAGCCAGCCCCAGCCGGACGCGAAGTGGTTGACGGATTCGGTCGCGATCGCCTTCACGAGCGCGTCCTGACCGCCGAAATCGTCGATCAGCTTGCCGAGCTTCTCCGACGGCTTGGTCGAGCCGGCGGGCGCAAGGCAGTTCCAGAAGAAGCTATGGTTCCAGATCTGGGCCGAATTGTTGAACAGGCCCTTGTCGGACGTGTCCTTGGCCTTCTTGATCACATCGAGCAGCGACAGGCCGGCAAGGCCCTTTTCCTCGATCCAGCCATTGGTCTTGTCGACATAGGCCTTGTGATGCTTGCCATGGTGAAATTCGAAGGTCTCGGCCGACATGTGCGGCGCCAGCGCGGACGGGTCGAACGGAAGCGGGGGAAGTTGGAAGGCCATCTGATCCTCCTTGGGGGGGCTGTGAGGTTCGCTCGCCCCTAACGCCCGAAGCAGGTAAGGGCCATGCGAAAAAATCTATCCGGCGATATCGGCCGCAGCTTTGACGATCGGCGCGAATGTATCCGCAATCAGGCTCGCGCCGCCGATCAGCGCGCCATTGACATGCTCGCATGCCAATATCTGCGCGGCATTGCCGGGATTGACCGAGCCACCATAGAGGATGCGCACCCTTGTGCCCTCTTCGCCCAGCAGCTGAATCAGCTTGGCGCGGATCATCGCATGCATCTCGCAAATCTGGGCCATGGTCGGAGTACGGCCGGTCCCGATCGCCCAGGCGGGCTCGTAGGAGACGACGAGATTGTCCGCGTCGGAGGCGGGCGGCACCGATCCGTCGATCTCGGCCGCGACGACAGGCACCGCGCGGCCTTCGTCGCGCTCGGGCTCATCCTCTCCGACGCAGACGATCGCGATCAGCCCGGCCGCCTGCGCGGCCATCGCCTTGGCCTGGATCAGCGAATCGCTCTCGCCGAACTCGGCGCGGCGCTCGCTATGGCCGCAGATCACGAAATGCGCACCCATCTCGACCAGCATATCGGCCGAGATGCTACCGGTATGCGCGCCTTTGGCCGCCGGGTGGCAATCCTGGCCGCCGATCAGCACCCGACCCGCGCGCGGCCCGGCATCGGCGAGCAAGGTGAAGGGCGGCGCAATCGCCACGTCGACCCAGGGGCGGGCTGCGGCCGCCTCGGCGATCCGATCGAGCTCGGCCAGCATCGCGCGCGACCCATTCATCTTCCAGTTGCCGGCAATCAGGAATCGCAAACCCGGATCCTCCTGCGACGGCGGTTAGCAAGCGCGGTGCATCGCGCCAACCCGCCCGCTTGAAGCCTGGTCAACGCCTCTCTATTGGGTTCGGCTTCCTTCGGCATTTTCGGAACGCCCATGCTCGCCTTTTTCCGCCGTATCTTGTCCTCGTGGATGGCGGTGGCGCTCCTCGCCCTCATCATGATCGCGTTTATCGTCACCGGCGTCGGCACGCCCGGCGGCGGGCTGGTCGGCGGCGGCCCGGGGGCGGATGCGGTCGCGACCGTGGGCGGCCGTGCGATCTCGACCGCCGAGATCAACCGGCGCGCAAACCAGGCGCTCCGCCAGGCGCGCGAGCAGCAGCCCTCGCTGACCATGCCCCAGTTCCTGGCGGCGGTGGGCGGACTCGGCCCGATCGTCGAACAGACAATCGGCGCTAACGTACTGGTCGAATGGGCCAGGCGCCACGGCATTGCCGCGAACGAGCGGCTGATCGGTGGCGAAATCGGCAAGATCCCGGCCTTTCACGGGGTCACCGGCCAGTTCAGCCAGGACGTCATGAACAATGTCCTCGCGCAGCAGCGCATCACCTTCGCGTCGCTGCACGACGATGTTCGCGACGACCTGATCCGCCGTCAGCTGCTGACGCCGATCATGGGCGGCGCCCGCGCGCCGGAAAGCCTGTTGCGCGCCTATGCGCAGCTCGTGATCGACCAGCGGCAGGGAACGATCGGCATGATCCCGGCCAAGCCGGACGGCATCGCGGTGCCAAGCGCCCAGGAGGTCAGCGATTTCTACAAGGCGCACATCGCGCGCTATTCGCTGCCCGAGCGCCGGGCGCTGCGCTATGCCATCGTCAGCCCGGAGACGGTGACGGTCGCGCCGCCGACCGACGCCGAGGTGGCCGGGCAATATAAGACCGACGCCGCGAAATATGCCGCGAGCGAGACGCGTACCATCCAGCGCGTCGTGCTGCCCGACGAGAATGCCGCAAAGGCCTTTACCGCCAAGCTTGCCAAGGGCACCGCTTTCACCCAGGCCGCGACCGAGGCAGGGCTCGGTGCGTCCGACATCACGGTCGGCGCGGTGACGCGCGATTCCTTTGCCGGCACCGACGGCAAGGCGATCGCCGACGCGGCGTTCAGCCTGGCCGGGCCGGGCAATACCGCGCCGGTGAAGTCCGCACTCGGATGGACGATCGCCCATGTCGAGGCGATCACCAAGATTCCCGCCCGCTCGCTCGCGCAGGCGACGCCCGAGATCAGGACGGCGCTCGCCAAGAAGAAGGGGGACGATGCGCTCGCCACCACGATCAATCAGGTCGAGGATGCGGTCGGAGACGGCGCCGCCTTCAACGAGATCGTGGCCAAGCATAAGCTGCAGTCGGTCACCACCCCGCCCTTGCTGCCCAACGGCACCGCGCCGACCGATACCAATTTCAAGCCGGATGCCACGGTCACCGCCTTGCTCAAGGCGGCAGCCGACGCCACGGCCGACGACGAGCCCACGGTCGAGACACTCGACCCGACCCATGCTGCGCTGCTGAGCGTGGCGAGCGTGATCCCGGCGGCACCCGTACCGCTGGACCAGATCAAGCCGCGCGTCGCGCTGGACATGCAGGTCCAGCGTGCGGCCGAACGCGCTCATGGCGTCGCGCAGGCTGTGCTCGCCAAGATCAAGGCCGGGCAGCCGATGGCCGCGGCCTTCACCGCCGCCGGGCTTGAAGCGCCCAAGCCGATCGCGCTCAGCCAGCTCGAACTGTCACGCGCCGGCCAGAATGTCCCCGCCCCGATCCGCGTCCTGTTCCGCCTGGCGCCGGGCAAGGCCGATCTGGTGCAGGGGCCGAATGGCAGCTGGTTCATCGTGAAGCTCGAACAGATTGCGCCGGGCAACCCGCAATTCCTGCCGATGGTGGTAAACGCGACACGCGGCGAACTGCAGCGCAGCCTGGGCGACGAATATGCCCAGCAATTCGCCACCGCAGCGCGCAACGAGGTCAAGGTGAAGCGCAACCCACAGGCGCTTATCCAGCTCGAACAGCAATTGCGCGGCAACGGGCAGTAAGGTGGAGACCGCCGGCGGAGACGCCGAACAGGACGCGCACGCGATCCGCAGCCTGGCATCCGGCCGGCCGGCGATGGTGTGGCGGCGCCAGCTGGCCGATACCGAGACGCCGGTCGCCGCCGCGCTCAAGCTGATCGTGCCCGGCCGGGGCGACTTCGTCCTCGAATCGGTCGAGGACGGCGCGACGCGCGGGCGCTACAGCCTGCTCGGCCTCGCCCCCGACCTGGTCTTTCGCGCCGATGGCACCGAGGCCGCGATCAACCGCGACTGGCTGTTCGATCGCGATGCTTTCAGGCCGGTGGAAGGCGGTCCGCTGAAGGCGCTGAGGGCGCTGGTGGCCGAATGCCGCGCCGAAGTGCCCGAGGGACTGCCGCCCGCGCTCGCCTGCCTGGTCGGCTATTTCGCCTATGAGACGGTCGGCCTGGTCGAGACATTGCCCCGCCCGGCGCCCAATCCGCTCGACCTGCCCGACATGCTGTTCGTGCGGCCGACCCTGATCCTGGTGTTCGATCGCCTTGCCGACGCGCTCTATCTGGTCGCGCCGGTCTGGCCGGGAAATCCCGAGCCGAGCGACGCGGTCGCCCGCGCGGTCGAGCGGATCGAGGCGGCGGCAGCGCAATTAGCGGGGGCGGTCCCGCAACCGCGCCGCGACCCCGGCGACATCGCATTGCCCATACCCACGCCGCAGCTTGCCCCCGGCCGCTATGGCGAGATGGTCGCGGCCGCGAAGGAGTATATCGCGGCGGGTGATATCTTTCAGGTGGTGCTGGCGCAGCGTTTCACCACACCCTTCCCGCTGCCGCCGTTCGACCTCTACCGGTCGCTACGGCGGATCAATCCGTCGCCCTTCCTCTATCATCTCGATCTGCCGGGCTTCGCGCTGATCGGCTCCTCACCCGAAATCCTGGTACGCGTGCGCGACGGCGAGGTCACGATCCGCCCGATCGCGGGCACGCGACCGCGCGGGAAGACCGCTGCGGAGGATGCCGCAAATCGCGACGAACTGCTCGCCGACCCCAAGGAGCGCGCCGAGCACCTTATGCTGCTCGACCTTGGCCGCAACGATGTCGGCCGCGTCGCCGCCAAGGGTACGGTCGCGGTGACCGACAGCTATACGGTCGAGAAATACAGCCATGTGATGCACATCGTCTCGAACGTGGTCGGGCGGCTCGACGAATCCAAGGACGCGCTCGAAGCCTTGTTCGCGGGCTTCCCCGCCGGCACCGTATCCGGCGCGCCCAAGGTCCGCGCGTGCGAGATCATCGCGGAGCTCGAACCGGAGACGCGCGGCGCTTATGCCGGCGGCGTCGGCTATTTCTCGCCCGACGGCAGCATGGACAGCTGCATCGTGCTCCGGACCGCAGTAGTGAAGGACGGGATGATGCACGTCCAGGCGGGCGCCGGCATCGTCGCCGACAGTGATCCCATATCCGAGCAAAATGAGTGCGAGGCCAAGGCCGGCGCCCTGTTCGCCGCCGCGCGTGAGGCGGTCGCCCGGGCAAGCGAGGCCGGATTCGGGCAATAGCGCCGGGCTAAATCACCATCGTTCGGGCTGAGCCCGTCGAAGCCCTGTTCTTCTTTGCGCCTCAGCGAAGAGAGGAAGGCGCTTCGACGGGCTCAGCGCGAACGGTTTGGGGGGGGCCGTCAGGCGCCGAACGCGTTGGCTTGCTGACCGACGAGCGTAACCTCCACGCGGCGATTCTGCTGGCGGCCCGCAGGGGTCTTGTTGTCTGCCAGCGGATCGGCCTTGCCATGGCCGATCGCCTGGATGCGTCCGCCATCGACGCCCATTCCGACCAACGCCGCGCGCACTGAACCGGCGCGCGCTTCGGAAAGCTGCTGGTTCATCGCATCCGACCCCTGCGCGTCGGTATGACCATCGATCCGCACCTGCACGTTGGGATTGGCCTGCAGATATTGGGCGAGCGGGCGCAGGCGATCCGCCGCGCCGGGTTTGAGATCGGCCTTGCCGGTTTCGAACACGACGTCCTGCAGCACGAGCGTCGCGCCCAGCTGCGTCTGCTTCATCTGATAATCGGCCATTTGCTGGCGCAGCCGATCGGCGTCGGCGCGCGCCCTTGTGGCCTCGGCGGCGTTGGCCTCGGCGGCGGCAGCAGCGGAGGCGGCGGAATCGCGCGCCGCCGCGGCATCGGCCCGCGCATCGGCGGCCTCTGCCTTGGCCGCGCCGATCTGCACCGCGTCATGCTGCGCCATCGCGGCATGGGCACGCGTGCGCGCGATCTGGAGCTGGGTGTCGATATCGGACGTCAGCTCCGCCACGCGGCGCGTCTTGTGATCGTCGAGCGCGTCGGCGAGCAAAGGAATCTCGCTGTCGGCCTTGGCGAGCGCATCGGCGCCATTGGCGGCGACGCCGGGCTCGGCGCGCGCGGTCGCGATCTTGTCGCGATAATTCTCGACGATTACGCGGTTGGCCCGGCTGAGCGCGAGCGAGGGACTGGCGAGCGCGAGTGTCGCGGCTGCGCCCATCAGGCTGATGGTGAACTTGTTCATGACTTTACTCCTGCGGTGTGGTGATCGCGGCCTGCCGCTCGGCGTCGGCCTGGCGCGATTGCGCGGTCGCGAGCGCCAGATCGGCGAGCGAGTTCGCGCGCTCGGCGGCGGCCAAAGCGCGATCTTCATGATGTTTGTGGAACTGCTCCTGCGCCTCGTCGAGCGCGGCGCGGGCGCGCGCCTGGGCGTCGGCCGCCGGGCCGTTAACGCCGGCACGGTCGCCCGCCTCGATCTTGGCGCGGGCATGCATGATCGCGAAGCGCGCGTCGTCGCGATCGGTGGCATCCACCGCAGCCGGCACGACGACGGCAAAAACGCTTGCCGCGACGATCGACTTGATAAGAATCGGCATAGACACTCCTGCACTTCTTCGGACGGCCCGGACAATGCGACGCCAAGGCAGGAAGTTCCCTATTTCATCATAACCTGGATCAATTATCTTATTACGATAACGTAACCTTATGCTCAAACCAGAGATATTATCAGTTTTGCGCCCTACACTTATGAACCAATCGTGCATCCTTGAGATAATTAATCAAGATTTGCCATTCCGATGCCGCAACGAATAGCGCCGCTTGGCCCGTCCCAAGCATGCGGGCAATTGCCTTGCGGCGCGCCTGTGCCTAGGTCGCAAACCCATGATCCTGGTCATCGACAATTATGACAGCTTCACCTGGAACCTGGTGCATTACCTTCAGGAACTGGGCGCCGAGGTTGAGGTCGTCCGCAACGACGCGATCGGCGTCGGCCAGGCGATGTCGTCGGGCGCGCAGGCATTTCTGATCTCGCCCGGCCCCTGCACGCCCAATGAGGCGGGGATCAGCCTGGAGCTGGTCGAGGCCTGCGCCGACCAGAAGAAGCCCTTGCTCGGCGTCTGTCTCGGCCATCAGGCGATCGGCCAGCATTTCGGCGGCGCGGTGGTGCGCGCGAGCCGGCTCATGCACGGCAAGACCTCGCCCGTCACGCATGACGGCAGCGGTGTGTTCGCCGGAATTCCCTCGCCTTTCACCGCCACCCGCTACCATTCGCTGGTGGTCGAGAACGCGCCCGCGACTTTGATCGCCAACGCGCATAGCGACGATGGCATGGTGATGGGCTTCCGCCATGCGGAGCTTCCGATCCACGGCGTGCAATTCCACCCCGAGAGCATCGCGACCGAGCATGGCCATGATTTGCTCGCCAATTTCATGACGCTCGCCGGGATCAAGGTCAGCGAGCGGACATGACCACGCTCGCGCTCCTGCCGGATCCCAGCGAGCCGCTCGAGCATGAGACGGCCGAGGCCGCCTTCGCCGACATCCTCGACGGCAAGGTATCCGACGAGGGCGTAGCCCAATTCCTGACCGCGATGACGATCCGCGACGAAACCAGCGTCGAAATTGCCGCCGCCGCACGCGCGCTACGCGCGCGCATGATCGAGGTAAAGGCGCCTAAGGGCGCGATCGACGTGTGCGGCACGGGCGGCGACGGCGCCCACAGCCTCAATATCTCGACCGCGGTCGCGATCGTGGTTGCCGCAGCCGGCGTGCCGGTGGCGAAGCATGGCAATCGCGCGGCTTCGTCCAAGGCGGGCGCGGCGGATACGCTGGAAGCGCTCGGGCTCGACCTGGATCGCGCGTCGGCGCGCGCGGAGGAGAGCCTAGCCGATCTCGGCATCGCCTTCCTGTTCGCGCAGAAGCATCATCCCGCGCTCGGCCGTCTGGCGCCGATCCGGCGCGCGATCGGACGGCGGACGATCTTCAATATCGTCGGCCCCCTGTGCAATCCGGCGCGCGTCACGCGCCAGCTGCTGGGTGTCGCACGCGTCGACTATCTCGATACGGTCGCGCAGGCGCTCGACATGCTCGGCACCGAGGCGGGGCTGGTCGTCTCGGGCGAGGAAAGCCTCGACGAGCTTTCGATCGCGGGGCCGAGCCGCACCGTGTCAGTGGGCCTGTGCGGCCTGAGCGGCCTGATCACTCCCGAGGATGCGGGCCTCGCGCGCCATGGGCTCGATGCGATCCGCGGAGGCGATGCCGCCTATAATGCGGCCGCGTTGCGCGCCTTGCTGCAGGGCGAGGCCGGCGCCTATCGCGATGCGGTGTTGCTGAATGCGGGCGCGGCATTGGTCGTGGCCGGCGAGGCGACGACTTTGCGCGGCGGCGTCGAGGAAGCCGCCGAGACGATCGACAAAGGGCTGGCTTACGCCCTGCTCAATTGCTGGATCGCTTACTGATGCTGCAACGACGTACACCGTCATGCTGAACTTGTTTCAGCATCCACCGGGAGATCATCGCCTCGCCGCGAGATGGACCCTGAAACAAGTTCAGGCTGACGAAGGAAGAATGGCAGTTGCATCTCGCTTCGATAGAGGCCGCCATGACTAATCGCCTGACCCAGATCCTGAAGACCAAAGCCGACCATGTCGCGCAGGCCAAGGCCGCGCGCGGCCTTGCCGCTCTCGACGCGGCCGCGGTGCTGCAATCGTCGCCGCGCGGTTTCCGCATGGCGCTGGAGAATAAGGCCGCCAACGGCTTCGCGCTGATCGCGGAGATCAAGAAGGCCTCCCCTTCCAAGGGGTTGATCCGCGCCGATTTCGATCCGCCCGCCCATGCCCGCGCCTATGAGGCCGGCGGCGCGGCGTGCCTGTCAGTGCTGACCGACGCGCCCTATTTCATGGGTGCGGACGACTATCTGGTGGCGGCGCGCGCGGCCTGTTCGCTGCCTTGCCTGCGTAAGGATTTCATGATCGATCCGTGGCAGGTGGCCGAAGCCCGCGCGCTCGGTGCCGACGCTATCCTGATCATCGTCGCCGCGCTGGAGGACGGCCAGATGGCGGAGATCGAGGCTGCCGCGATCGAGCGCGGCATGGACGTGCTGGTCGAGGTGCATGACGCGGCCGAACTCGACCGTGCGCTCACGCTCAAATCCCGGCTGATCGGTGCCAACAATCGCGACCTCAGGGACTTCAGCGTCGATTTCGCGCGCACCTACGAACTGGTCGCGCGCGCGCCCGCCGATTGCCTGTTCGTCGCCGAAAGCGGGATCGGATCGCACGCCGATCTCGAAGCCATGGCCGCCAATGGCGTGCGCGCCTTCCTGGTCGGCGAAAGCCTGATGCGCCAGGCCGATGTCGAGGCCGCGACGCGGGCATTGCTCGCGGCATGAGCAAGCTCACGCATCTGGATGATGCGGGTGCGGCGCATATGGTCGATGTTTCGGCCAAGGCGGTCACGAAGCGCGAGGCGATTGCGACCGGACACATTTCGATGACCACCGAGGCGCTTGCCGCGATCCGGGGCGGCGCGCTTGCCAAGGGCGATGCGCTGGCGGTGGCGCGGGTGGCGGGAATCATGGCCGCCAAGCGCACCTCGGAGCTTGTGCCGCTGTGCCATCCGCTGCCGATATCGTCCGTCAGCGTTGATTTCACATTCGACAGTGCCGGCATCGATTGCGCCGCGACCGTCGTCACCACCGGCCAGACCGGCGTTGAGATGGAGGCGCTGACCGCCGTCTCGGTCGCTTTGCTCACGCTCTACGACATGGGAAAAGCGATCGACCGCAGCATGACGATCGGCGGCGTACGGCTGCTCGCCAAATCGGGCGGACGGTCGGGAGACTGGCGGGCAGAAGGCTAGGCCCTGTGCGGATCGAGCGTGCTTCGGCGGTCCATCGCGACGCTTGGCGGGCGCTTCGGGTCGCGCTCTGGCCCGACAGCGAGGCCGAAGCGGCGGCGGAAATCGATGCCATGCTCGCCCAGCCCGAAGGAGGCCAGATCGCCTGGCTTGCATTTGAGGACGACACTCCGGTGGGGCTCGCCGAAGCCTCGCTTCGTCATGATTATGTGAATGGCTGCGAGACCTCGCCGGTCGCCTTTCTCGAAGGAATTTATGTCGTCCCCCGTGCGCGGCGGCGCGGCGTCGGACGCATGCTCAACGAAGCGGTCGCGGCGTGGGCGATACGATGTGGCTGCACCGAATATGCGTCCGACGCCGAACTGGGCAATCAGGCAAGCCACGCCTTCCACGTCGCGCTCGGCTTTGCGGAGACCGAGCGCATCGTCTGCTTCCGACGGATGTTGGCGTGAGCCTGCTACCCGTCGCGGAAGCGCAGAAGCGTTTGCTCGCGCTGGCGACCCCATTGCCGACCGAGACCTTGTCTCTGACGGAGGCCGCCGGACGATGGGCCGCGGAAGCCGTGATCGCACGACGCACCCAGCCGGCGGCCGATCTTTCGACGATGGACGGCTATGCGATCCGCTTCGCAGACCTGCCCGGGCCCTGGAGGGTGATCGGCGAAAGCCGTGCCGGGACGGGGCTCGCGCGCAGCGTCGGCTACGGCGAAGCCGCACGCATCTTTACCGGCGCGCCCGTGCCCGAAGGTGCGGACGCGGTCTTGATCCAGGAGGAGGCGGCACGCGAAGGCGATCGGCTCCGCCTGGCCGGCGAGGGCCCACCCCGGCCGGGATCGAACATCCGCCCGCGCGGATCGGATTTTGTCGAGAACACGCGCCTGGTGGCCAAAGGCGACCTGCTCACCCCGGGGCGGATCGCGGCAGCGGCGGTAGGCGGCCATGGCACGCTGGCGGTACGGCGCCGGCCGCGCGTCGCATTGATCTCGACCGGAGACGAACTGGTCCCGCCGGGCGAGGCGGCTGAGGGTGCCATGCTCCCCGCGTCGAACGGCGTAATGCTGCACGCGCTGATCGGCGCGGCAGCCGAGGTCCGGGATGCTGGCATCGTGCCTGACCGGCTCGACGCACTCGTTCGGGCGTTCCGCACTGCGGACGCCGATATCATCGTCACGACCGGTGGCGCGTCGGTCGGCGACCATGATCTGGTGCGTCCCGCGCTCGCCGAAGCCGGCGCGACACTCGATTTCTGGCGGATCGCGATGCGCCCCGGCAAACCATTGCTCGCCGGAAGGCTGGGCGGCACGATCATCCTCGGCCTGCCCGGCAACCCGGTTTCCGCCTTCGTCACCGCGCAATTGTTCCTCCTGCCGCTGATCGCGCATCTCGGCGGCGCACACGCGCCTATTCCCCGGACCGAGCGCGCGCGGCTCGCGGCCCCTCTGCCGGCGGTCGGCAATCGCGACGATTATGTTCGCGCCACGCGCGCGGAAGGCCGTGTCGTGCCGCTTCCCAATCAGGACAGCGGCGCACTCTCCATGCTTGCCGTGGCTGACGCTCTGATCGTCCGGCCGGCGGGCTTCCCAGCGGCGGCTGTGGATGAAATCGTGGATATCCTGCGGGTCGCTTGACGTTCCCCGTAACGTTTAATATACGTTCTCCATACGTTCCTTGGGACTAAAGGGGAAAAGCCGTGCTGACCCGCAAGCAACATGAGCTGCTCTGCTTCATCAACGACCGCCTGAGCGAGACGGGCGTATCGCCCTCGTTCGAGGAGATGAAGGAGGCGCTCGATCTGAAGTCGAAATCGGGCGTGCATCGCCTGATCTCGGCGCTCGAGGAGCGCAATTTCATCCGCCGCCTGCCCAATCGTGCGCGCGCGCTCGAAATCCTGCGCCTGCCCGACGCGATCAAGACGTCCGCGCCGACCGCGGCCAAGCCCAATATCCAGACACCGCCGTCGCGCGTGATGCCGCCCGCCGCCAACGATGTGCTGGAGGTGCCGTTGCACGGCCGTATCGCGGCCGGCATGCCGATCGAGGCGCTGGAGGGGCAGAGCAGCCTGTCCGTTCCCGCCGCCCTGCTCGGCCCGGGTGAACATTATGCGCTGGAGGTTGCGGGCGATTCGATGGTCGAGGCGGGGATTCTCGACGGCGATTACGCGCTGGTCCGCAAGGTCGATACCGCGCGCGATGGCGAGATCGTGGTCGCGCTGATCGACGACAGCGAGGCCACGCTCAAATATTTCCGCCACGAAGGTTCGATGATCCGGCTCGATCCGGCCAACCGTTCCTACGATCCGCAGCGTTATCGCCCCGGCCAGGTACGCATCCAGGGCAAGCTGGCTGGCCTGCTGCGCCGTTACTGATATGGCCGATCTGCCGCGCCCGGATTTCCTCGAGCTTCCCGTCGCCAGCTTGGCGGCAGCGCAAGCTTTCTATGGCGCGGCCTTCGGTTGGCAGATGACCGGTTTTGGCCCGACCTATGCCTGCACGCTGACGGGCGATGTCGATATCGGGCTGCAGGCCGATCCCACGGAGCGCACACGGGCGCCGCTGATCGTGATCCAGGTCGACGATCTGGAAGCCGCGTTCGAGGCGGTCGGTCAGGCCGGCGGCACGATCAGCAAACCGATCTTCTCTTTCCCCGGTGGGCGCCGATTCCACTTCCGCGATCCCGACGGCAACGAACTCGCGGCGCACAAGCCGGACTGATCGAACAAGGGAAGCGCGCGAATGACCGCCTATATCGCCTTGCTCCGTGCGGTGAATGTCGGCGGGACCGGCAAATTACCGATGACGGAACTGAAGGCGATGTGCGAGGCGGCCGAATTCGCGCAGGTCCGCACCTACATCGCCAGCGGCAATGTCGTCTTCACCAGCGACAAGAGCGAGGATTCGGTCCGCACCGCAATCGAGAAGTCGCTGGAGGCTTATGCCGGCAAGCCGGTCGGCGTGCTCGTGCGCACTGCAGCCGAAATGGCCGGCACGCTCGAACGCAACCCCTTCGCCGACAGGCCCGGAAACCGCGTGGTCGCCCTGTTTGTCGATGGACCGATCCCCAAGGACGCGCTCGATCACGCAAAGGGCGTCAAGGACGAGCAAATGGCACTCGGCAAGCGCGAAATCTATGTCTTCTATGGCGACGGTATGGCCGATTCCCGTCTCGCTATCCCCGCCGCGAAGGCGGGCACCGCGCGCAATATGAACACAGTCGCCAAACTGGCCGAGATGGCGGCGGCACTCGACTGAGCCGGAATCAAAAAAACCCGCCACCTCCGGCGCAGGGCGCCCGGCGATGGCGGGGGAGTGAGACCGGGAAGGGGGTAACCCGGTCTCGGGGAAAGCTTCAGCCGTGCAGCTTGTTCGCGACCTCCGCGACATGCTTGCCCTGGAAGCGCGCGCCGTCGAGCTCGATCTGGCTCGGCTGGCGGCTGCCGTCGCCGCCCGCGATCGTGGTCGCGCCATAAGGCGACAGGCCGTGAATCTCGGTCAGGCCCATCTGGCCGCCATAGGAATAAGGCAGGCCGACGATCACCATGCCGAAGTGAAGCATGTTGGTGATGACCGAGAAAAGCGTCGTTTCCTGGCCGCCATGCTGGGTCGCGGTCGATCCGAACGCCGATCCGACCTTGCCGTTGAGCTTGCCGGCCGCCCACAGCCCGCCGGCCTGGTCGAGGAAGGCCGCCATCTGCGCGGGCATCCGGCCGAAACGCGTCGGCACGCCGATGATCACGGCATCATAATCGGCAAGATCCTCGACCTTGGCGATCGGGGCGTCCTGCTCGAGCTTGAAGTGGGCCGCCTTGGCGACTTCGATCGGCGCGGTCTCGGGCACGCGCTTGAGATCGACGCGGGCACCCGCCTCGCGCGCGCCGTCGGCGACTGCCTGCGCCATCTGTTCGATATGACCGTAGCTCGAATAATAAAGAACCAGAACCTTGCTCATCGTCAGTATCCTCAAAAAAATGGGGTCAGGCAGCGTCGACCATCACCAGCTCGGCATCTTCCAGAGCGGTGACGGTCAGGGTCTCGGTGTCGCTGATCGCGACGCCATCGCGGGCATTGGCGAGCGTCCCGTTGATCTCGATCTTGCCGGTGGCGGGCACGAGATATGCGTGACGATCTGCGCCGAGCGGATATTCGGTGGTCTCGCCCTTCTTGAGCGTGGCGCCCAATACGCGCGCCTCGGTACGGATCGGCAATGCCTCACCATCCTCGGCGAAACCCGAGGCCAGTGTCACGAACCGGCCGGAACGATCACCCTTGGGAAAAGGCCGTGCGCCCCAGCTCGGATCCCCGCCGCGCTTGCTCGGCACGATCCAGATCTGGAACAGGCGCGTCGTCTCGTCCTCCAGATTATATTCGGCGTGCGTGATCCCGCTGCCGGCCGACATCACCTGGACGTCGCCCGCTTCGGTGCGGCCCTTGTTGCCGAGGCTATCCTGATGCGTGATCGCGCCCTCACGGACATAGGTGATGATCTCCATGTCCGAATGCGGGTGCGCCGGAAAGCCGCTCTTCGGTGCAATCGCGTCGTCGTTCCAGACGCGCAGATTGCCCCAGGCCATGCGCTTGGGATCATAATAATCGGCGAAGGAAAAATGATGGTGCGCGTCGAGCCAGCCATGGTTGGCGGCACCGAGCGTATTGAAAGGGCGTACGTCGATCATGTCGTATCTCCGTGCCGAACCTGTGTTCGGCGTCGCCAACCTAGATAGTTGACCGGAGCGTCAAGAAAATAGAATTGAAGGCAAGCCACCGGTTACGGAATTTTATCGATGCGCCTGCCGGACTTCGACGCCTGGGCCATTTTCGCGAAGATCGCGCAGACCGGCTCGTTCGCGCGCGCCGCGAGCGAATTGCACCTGTCAAAGCCGACCGTGTCCAAGGCGGTCGCGCGGCTGGAGCAGAGGCTCGGTGCGCCCTTGCTGCACCGGACGTCTCGCCGCCTGTCGCTGACCGAGACGGGCAAGGTCGCGCTGACCCGGGCCGCGCGCATCCTTGCCGAGGGCGAGGCGGCCGAGGCGGAAGCGTCGGACCAGGCCGAAAGGCCGCGCGGACTGGTCCGCATCGCGGCGCCGATGTCGTTCGGCATGGAGCATCTTTCACCAGCCTTGCCCGAATTCCTGGACATGTATCCGGAGGTCGATCTCGATCTGCATCTGAGCGATGCGATGGTCGATCTGATCGGCGACGGTTTCGACATCGCGCTCCGCATCACCAATCTCGCCGATTCGAGCTTGCGTGCGCGCCGGCTGTGCCCGGTGCGCACGCCGATCGTGGCCGCTCCGTCCTACCTCCAAAAATATGGCCGGCCGGAACATCCGCGCGAACTCGCCGATCATCGGACCATGATCTACACCGGTATCCCCAATCCGGAGCTCTGGCGGCTGCATCATCCCACCCAGGGCGAATATGCGGTGCCGCTGCATGGACGGATCCGTTCCAACAATGGCGACGCTTTCCTGCCCGCGGTGTGCGCAGGGCAGGGCATCGCCATGCTGCCCGATTTCATGGTCTGGCGCGCGCTTGCCGACGGAAAGGTCGAGGAAATCCTTCCCGAATGGACGAGAACCCCGCGCGCGCTCAATCTGGTGACGCCGCCGAACGCGCTGAGGCCCGCGCGCGTGCGCGTCCTGATAGAGTTTCTCGCCAGGCGTTTCGCCAAGGCACCATGGGCGCTGGACGGTTGACGCCCGCCAAGGGCCGTGGAAAGCGCAGCCCATGGTCGATCCCGCCGCGCTGACCGCAGTCGAAGCCGCCGCCGAACTCGAGCGCCTCGCCGCCGAGATCGCGCATCATGGGCGCCTTTATCACGATCAGGATGCGCCGGAAATTTCGGACGCGGACTATGATGCGCTATTTCGGCGCAACGCCGCAATCGAGGCGCGTTTTCCCGAGCTGATCCGTGAGGATAGCCCATCGCGCAGCGTGGGTGCCACCCCCACCGGCCCTCTCGTCAAGGTCCGCCACGCGCGACCGATGCTCAGCCTCGACAATGCTTTTTCGGACGAGGATGTCGCCGACTTCGTCGATCGCGTGCGCCGTTTCTTGCGGCTGGGCGCCAGCGAGCCGGTCTTGCTGACCGCCGAGCCCAAGATCGACGGCTTGTCCTGCTCGCTGCGCTACGAGAAGCGCCGACTGGTACAGGCCGCAACGCGCGGCGACGGCGCGATCGGCGAGGATGTCACGCCCAACGTCCAGTTCGTGAAGGGCATCCCCCAGACCTTGCCGCCGACCGCGCCCGATCTCTTCGAGGTGCGCGGCGAGGTCTATATGGCCAAGGATGATTTCACCGCGCTCAACCAACGCCTGCTGGATGAAGCGCGCGCAGCGGGCGACGAGAGCAAGGCGCGCCAGTTCGCCAATCCGCGCAACGCCGCTGCGGGCTCGCTCCGCCAGAAGGATGCCGCAGTCACCGCAACCCGACCGCTGCGTTTCATATTTCATGGCTGGGGCGAACATTCGGGCTTGCCGGGCCAGACCCAGACCGAGGTGATGGACGCAATCAGCAGCTGGGGTTTTGGCGGCACGCCCCTGCGCGTACGCTGTCCCGACACCGAAGCCGCTCTCGCGCGCTACCGTATGATCGAAGGTCAGCGCGCCGACCTAGAATATGACATAGACGGCGTGGTCTATAAGGTCGACAGGCTCGACTGGCAGGATCGGCTCGGCCAGGTCGGCCGTGCGCCGCGCTGGGCGATCGCGCACAAATTCCCCGCGCAGCAGGCGCAGACCACCCTGCGCGCGATCGACATCCAGGTCGGCCGCACCGGCAAGCTCACGCCCGTCGCCCGGCTGGAGCCGGTCACGGTCGGCGGCGTGGTCGTGACCAATGCCACCTTGCACAATGCCGACGAGATCGAGCGGCTGGGCGTGCGCCCGGGCGACCGGGTCGTGCTCCAGCGCGCGGGCGACGTGATCCCGCAGATCGTCGAGAACCTAACCCGCGATGCGGTGCGCGAACCCTGGCATTTCCCGACGCACTGCCCGGTTTGTGACTCCGCCGCCGAGCGCGAGGAAGGCGAGGTCGATTATCGCTGCACCGGCGGGCTGATCTGCGCCGCGCAGCGGGTCGAGCGGCTGATCCATTTCTGCTCGCGCGGCGCGCTCGATATTCGCGGCCTCGGCCTCCAGCAGATCGAGGATTTCTTCAACGACGGCCTGATCCATTCCCCCGCCGATATCTTTCGCTTGAAGGAAGAGCAATTGCTCGCGCGCAAGAAGAAGGGCGATGTCTGGGCGGCAAACCTGCTCGCGGCAATCGACGAAAAGCGCCATCCGGATCCCGTACGCTTCCTGTTCGGGATCGGCATCCGCCATGTCGGATCAATCACCGCGCGCGACCTTCTGAAAGCGTTCGGCACGGTCGAGCATATCACCGAGGTCGCGACCGCCGCCGCGACCGACGAGGCGGCTCGCGCAGAGATCATTTCGGTCGAGGGTGTCGGCCCGGTCGTGGCGGAAGCCTTGATCGACTTCTTCGCCGAACCGCACAACCGCGAAGCTTGGGACGATCTGCTCAGCGAATGCCGTCCCGTCCCGTTCGTACATGAGGTTCGCGAATCCGAGGTGAGCGGCAAAACAATCGTCTTCACCGGTACGCTCGAGACGATGAGCCGCGACGAGGCCAAGGCACAGGCCGAAGGCCTTGGCGCGCGCGTCTCGGGATCGGTCTCGGCCAAGACCGACCTGGTGATTGCCGGGCCGGGCGCGGGATCGAAGGAGAAGAAAGCAAAGGAATACGGCGTACGCGTGATCGACGAGGCTGAATGGAACAGGATCGTCGCCGAGGCAGGGTGAGCCCCCGAGATCCCAACTTTCGCTGGGATGACGAAGACATTCATCCCGTGTGCAGTGCATTTGATCGATCATCCTCTCGAGAGGAGACATATGATGAAGACCCTGTTGCTGCCCCTGGCCGCGCTCGCTTTTGCCGCCCCGGTTTTGGCCGACGTCACGACCGTTCCGATTGCGGGGACCGAACTCGATATCTCGGCGACCGGGATTTCGACCCGGACCCCTGACATCGCCACGATCGGCGCGGGCGTGGTGACGCAGGCGCCCAAAGCGGGCGAGGCGATGGCGGCCAATGCCAAGGCGATGACCGCCACCATCGCAGCGCTCAAGCGCGCCGGTGTGGCGGATCGCGACATCCAGACCCAGTCGATCAATCTACAGCCCCAATATCGGTACGGCGACAATCAACCGCCGGTGCTGACCGGCTATCAGGCGAGCAACCGCGTCTCGGTGCGGCTACGCGATCTGCAGGGAGCGGGCGGAGTGATCGACGCCTTGGTCGGCGCGGGCGCCAACCAGATCGACGGGCCGACGCTTTCGGTCGAGCATCCCGAAGCCGCGCTCGACGAGGCGCGCGCGAAGGCGCTCGCCACCGCACGAGCGCGCGCGGACCTCTATGCCAAGGCGGCCGGGCTGACGGTGCGCCGTATCGTGCGTATCAGCGAGAGCGAGGAAGCGCGCCTGCCCCCCCGTCCGATGGCGATGATGGCGATGAAGCGTGCCGACGCTACTCCGGTCGAGGCCGGCGAGCAGGAGTTGGCCGTCAACCTCTCGGTCGTGTTCGAGCTGAATTGATCTTTACATCGTCGCTCCAGCGAAAGCCGGCATGACGGGTAAACGGGGAACCCAAAAGAAAAGGGCCGCCCCGGTCTCCCGGGACGGCCCTTTGCGCGACGAATGCTTTCGCCTCCGAGCCTGATCGCCTCCTATCGGAAAGCGTGAATCAGGCTCGCGCTTCTAGCGGATCGAGCCGCGACGAACCAGATTGACGATCGCGAGCAGGACGATTGCGCCCACCAGCGAGGTCAGGAAGGTATAGACGTTCAGTGGCGCGTTGTTGATCGAGCCGCCCGAAAAGATCAGGCCCGCGATGAAGGCGCCGACGATCCCGACGACCACGTTCAGAACGATGCCCTGCTGCGCATCGGTGCGCATGACGATGCTGGCGAGCCAGCCGACGATACCGCCAATCACAAGCCAAAGAATGAGTCCCATGTCCGTCCTCCTGTTCGCCGCGATACGTTATGGGGACGCAGCGGTCGGACATGGATACGCACCGGAAACAAAATTTGTTCCCGGTGCGCTCCCCCCAACTGATGGTTCAGATCAGTATTTCTGCTGACGTTCGTACAGCGACTTATAATGCTGGATCCGCGTGACACGCAGGCCCGGCATGCCCGAACGTTCGACCGCCCGCTTCCAGCAGGCGAACTCCTCGAGGCTGATGTCATATCGCTCGCAAACCTCGTCAAAGGAAAGCAGACCGCCGTTGACGGCAGCGACGACCTCGGCCTTGCGGCGCACAACCCATCGCGTCGTGCCCGGAGGGGGCAGCGAGTCGATGGTCAGCGGTTCCCCGAGGGGACCCACTACCTGCGCCGGCCTGATTTTCTGATTTTCGATCATTGTCATCCTCGCGCTCGCCCTTAGCGGGCACCGATCCCCCTCGTGCATCCTTCGTACCGGCGCGGTTTGAAGGAAGCTTGAAACCGGAAGGTAAAAGTCCCGGTCATTTTTCCGGCTCGTCCTCCTCGCGCACCGACGCGGGATTGAAGCTCCCGTGCAGTGCGACTGCCCCCTCGGCGTCCGCGGAATTGTCCCCGAACAAGCGGGTCAAAGCCTCGGTGAGGTCGAGACGGGCATGTGCTTTGTCGCTCGCCGCGGCGGTCGGCGTGGTCGCCTGCGCCGCGGCGAGCCCAGCGCGCAGCATCGCGAAGTCCGGCTTGGCGAGCGGCCTGCCCGTCATGTCCAGATGAATCTTCACGCTCTGCACACCCGTTTGGTCATGCCTCTTTGACGGTGCCGGGCGGGCGATCTTTAGCCATGTGTTCATTTCGGACCGGATCGGCTAAAGGCCCGGTAAATCATGGAAGACCTGTTTCAGCTGACTACCGGGGCAAAGCGCCGCCGTATCGTCGTCGCCATGTCGGGCGGAGTCGACAGCTCGGTTGTGGCCGCGCTGGCAGCGGCGAGCGGCGCGGAGACGATCGGCGTCACGCTGCAGCTTTACGATCACGGCGCCGCGGTCGGGCGCGCGGGCAGCTGTTGCGCAGGCAAGGACATCGCCGACGCACGCGCGGTCGCCGGGCGGCTCGGCATCGCGCATTATGTGTTCGATTATGAAAGCGCGTTCCGAACGTCCGTGATCGACCGCTTCGCCGACGAATATGTTGCTGGACGCACCCCGATCCCGTGTGTGCGCTGCAACCAGGGGGTGAAGTTCACCGATCTGTTCAAGCTCGCGCGTGACCTTGGCGCGGACTGCCTCGCCACGGGCCATTATGTCCGGCGCGTCATGGGCGGGAAGGGGCCAGAATTGCATCGCGCGCACGATCCCGCGCGCGATCAGTCCTATTTTCTGTTCGCGACCACGCGCGCGCAGCTCGATTATCTGCGCTTCCCCTTGGGCGGGATGCCCAAGGACCGTGTCCGCGCGATCGCCGCCGAGCAGGGTCTGGCGGTCGCGGCGAAACCCGACAGCCAGGACATCTGCTTCGTGCCCGACGGCGATTATGCCGGGCTGGTGCGCAAGCTGCGCCCGGAGGCGGCCGCGCCGGGGGAAATCGTGGACCTCGACGGCCGGGTGATCGGCGAGCATCGCGGCATAACCGGCTTCACGGTCGGCCAGCGCCGCGGCATCGAGATCGGCGGTACGCCCGAGCCGCTTTATGTCGTGCGGATCGATGCGGCCGAACGCCGCCTTGTCGTCGGCCCGCGCAGCGCGCTGGCGGTTCGCGCCGCGCGGCTCAGCGACGTCAATTGGCTGGGCGAGGCGCTGGGCGGCGAGCTCAGCGTCAAGGTCCGCTCGCTCGCCAAGCCGGTTCCAGCACGCTTCGATGGCGACTCGGTCCATTTCGGGACGCCCGAATATGGCGTCTCGCCCGGCCAGGCGGCGGTCCTCTACGATGGCGATCGGGTGCTAGGCGGTGGGTGGATCGAGGAAACCGTGGCGGCGGAGATGGAGGCGGCCTGAAATCCTCCCCGTCCCGGAGAGGATTTTTATGCCAGAAACCTGCCTTCAACCACCGTCACGCAACGCCCGCTCAGGACCGCGCGGTCACCATCCAGCCTGCAATCCAGCCGCCCGCCGCGGGCCGAGGCCTGGAAAGCGGTGAAGTCGTCTCGGCCCAGCTTCTCGGCCCAATAAGGCGTCAGCACCGAATGCGCCGATCCAGTCACCGCATCCTCACCCGCGCGTGAGGAAAAGACGCGGCTGACGATGTCGGTCGCGGCCCCGGGCGCGGTTGCGCTGAACTGGACATCCCCCATTCGCGCCAGAGCGGCAAAGTCGGGGATAAGCCCGTGCACCTCGGCCTCGTCCGCATAACGGAGGATGCCATAGCCGCGCTCATTCCAGAGTGTCTCGACAGGCGCCCCGCCAATCATCTCCACAGCGTCGGGCAGATAGCGCGCTTCGGCCCGGATGACGGGCAGCGACAGGCTGAGCATGTCTCCCTCGCGCGCAACCTGCGCCCGCCCGGCTGTCCGCGTCGCAAAGCAGATTGCGGATCGGTCGCCGATCAGCGCGTGCCCAGCGGCGAGCGTGCCATGGCCGCACAGGCCGATCTCACCGCGCGGGGAAAACCAGCGTATCGTAAAATCCGCTTCGCCCCCGGCCGGAACGGCGAAGGCGGTCGCGGGCAGATTGATCTCGCGCGCGATGGTGCGCAGCGTATCCTCATCGCGCCAGCAATCGAGGCGGATCACGGCCGCGGGATTGCCGGTGAAGGGCCCATCGGCGAACGCATCGATATGCCAGAACGGCACGCCGCTCACGGGTAGAGCAATCCCTCGTTCCAGCCATCGCCGGCGCGCGTGAACAGGCGCCGTTCGTGCAGCCGATGCGCGCGGTCCTGCCAGAATTCGATCCGCTGCGGAGCGACCCGGAAGCCCGACCAATGCGGCGGGCGGGGCACGTCCTGCCCCTCGAACCGGGCTTCCACCTCCGCGAATTGTGCCTCGAACAGATCGCGCGAAGGCAAAGGCTGGGATTGATCCGAAGCCCAGGCGCCAAGCTGCGAATCGCGCGCGCGCGACGCGAAATAAGCGTCGGCCTCCTCCAGTGACACGCCGCCCACCGGCCCTTCTATCCGCACCTGGCGACGAAGCGATTTCCAGTGGAACAGCAACGCCGCCTTGGGCGTATCGATCAATGCACGCGCCTTGCGGCTGTTGAGGTTGGTGTAGAAGACGAAGCCGCGCTGGTCGTGGCCCTTGAGCAGCACCATCCGTACCGAAGGTTGGCCACCCGCATCTACGGTCGCCAGCGCCATGGCGTTGCTGTCGTTGATCTCGGCCGCGCGCGCCTCGGCATACCAGGCATCGAACAAGACGAGGGGATCGTCCGCCATCAGCTAAACGCCTGGATGCCCGTCTGCGCGCGGCCGAGGATTAGCGCATGCACGTCGTGCGTGCCCTCGTAGGTGTTGACCGTCTCGAGATTCTGCGAGTGGCGGATGACGTGATATTCGCCCGTGATGCCGTTGCCCCCGTGCATATCGCGCGCGACGCGGGCGATATCCAACGCCTTGCCGCAATTGTTGCGCTTGATCAGGCTGATCATCTCCGGTGCCATCTTGCCTTCGTCGAACAGCCGCCCAACGCGCAGCGCCGCCTGCAAACCCAGCGTGATCTCGGTCTGCATGTCGGCGAGCTTCTTCTGAACGAGTTGCGTCGCCGCCAACGGCCGGCCGAACTGGCGTCGGTCGAGCGTATATTGCCGTGCGCGGTGCCAGCAATCCTCCGCGGCGCCCATCACGCCCCAGGCGATGCCGTAGCGGGCACGGTTAAGGCAACCGAACGGCCCGGCCAGGCCTTGCGCGTTGGGAAGAAGATGCTCCTCGGACACTTCGACCCCTTCCATCACGATCCCGCCGGTGATCGAGGCGCGAAGCGAAAGCTTTTCCTCGATCTTGGGCGCGCTGAGACCTTGCATGCCCTTTTCGAGTACGAAGCCGCGGATCTTCCCGTCATGCGCGTCCGATTTGGCCCACACCACGAACAGGTCCGCGATCGGGGAATTGGTGATCCACATCTTCTCGCCGGTTAGCTTGTAGCCACCGTCGATCTTTTCGGCGCGCGTCCGCATTCCGCCCGGATCGGACCCCGCCTCGGGCTCGGTCAGCCCGAAGCAGCCGACCAGTTCGCCTGACGCCAGCTTCGGGAGCCACCGCATGCGCTGGTCTTCCGAGCCGTAGGCATGGATCGGGAACATGACCAAGCTCGACTGCACGCTCATCATCGAACGATAGCCCGAGTCCACGCGCTCGATCTCGCGCGCGACCAGCCCATAGCTCACATAATTCGCGCCGACGCCGCCATAGTGCTCGGGCAAGGTCGCGCCGAGCAGGCCAAGCGCGCCCATCTCGTCGAAGATCGCGCGATCGGTATGCTCGTTGGCATAAGCCTCGCGGATGCGCGGGGCGAGTTTGTCCTTCGCATAAGCCCGCGCGGTATCGCGGATCATGATCTCTTCGTCGCCAAGCTGCTGGTCCAGCAGCAGCGGATCGTCCCATTGGAATGCGCTACCGGCGCCCACGGTCTACTCCATCGAATTGTGTGTGAGGCGTTAGACCCCTTCGAGAATGCGCGGAAGAGCGCATTCCGCCGCTCCGGCCCCCACCCCCACCCGACCTCCCAGCCAGTCTATGCTATGGGAGGTGGGTGGGGGTGCGGGCCGGTGCGGCGCTTTTCGAAAGCTACGCCTCCAATTCGATGTCCCAGTAAAGCCAGTCGCGCCAGGAGTCGTGCAGATAGTTGGGCGGGAAGCTCCGCCCATTCTCCTGCAGCTGCCAAGAAGTCGGGCGATAGGGCATTTCATACAGCTTCATCCCGGCCTGACGCGGCGTCCGCCCACCCTTGCGCAGATTGCACGGCGCGCATGCGGTCGAGACATTCTCCCACGTCGTCCGTCCGCCCTGCGCGCGCGGAATAACATGGTCGAAGGTCAGATCCGCCAACGTCCCGCAATATTGGCAGGAGAAACGATCACGCAGGAACAGGTTGAACCGGGTGAAGGCAGGATGCGCCGAGGGCCGCACATATTGCTTGAGCGCGATCACCGACGGCAGCTTGATGGCATGCGTCGGGCTTCTCACCTCGCGCTCATAATGCGAGACGATGTCGACGCGATCGAGGAACACCGCCTTGATCGCGGTCTGCCACGGCCAGATCGAGAGCGGGTAATAAGACAGCGGCGTATAATCGGCGTTCAACACCAAGGTCGGGCAGCTGTCGGGGTGTCGAATGAGATCAGGATGATACATGGAACGACCAAGCCCTCCGCATCGGCGGAGCGTACCGGCCAGGGATCGTCACTCGGTCCCGTCGCACTCGGGAGGCGAGGCCGTTGCCGCCACGTCTCCGTCGTCTTGCCGCCTGCCAGAGCGGCGTGACACGGGCATGACAACATTCCCGCGACTCGCGGTCAAGTGCCGTTTTTTCGTGAGTCCAGAAACATGTGGATAGTGTCCCGGTTCGCACCGAGCCCGACAGGGCGGCTTCATCTGGGCCATGCTTATTCAGCGGTACGCGCGCACGATCTGGCACGACACAAAGGCGGCCAATTCCTGCTGCGGATAGAGGATATCGACGGCACGCGCAGCCGCGACCATTTCATCGCCGGGATCGAGGAAGACCTCGCCTGGCTGGGCCTGAGCTGGGACGGCCCCGTGATCCGGCAATCGGCGCGGATGGGCCCCTACACCGAAGCGCTGGAAAAGCTTCGGGCGATGGGACTGATCTACCCCTGTTTCTGCACACGTGCCGAAATCGCCGCCAGCGCAAGCGCGCCGCATGGGGCGGAGGGGCCGGTCTATCCGGGGACGTGCCGCAACTTGTCCGTCGCCGAGCGGGCGACGCGGATGGGGGAGCCCCATTGCTGGCGGCTCGATATGGGTAAGGCGGTGGCCGCCTGCGCCCCTTCTCCCTTTCAGGGGAGAGGGGAAGATTGCAAGAGCGCGCTGCCGGAAACCGCCGACCACCCCCTCTCCCAACCCTCTCCCCGCCAGCGGGGAGAGGGCTTATGGTGGCGCGATGCGTTTGCGGGCTGGGTCGAAGCCGATCCCGCTTCGGCCGGCGACGTGGTCCTTGCCCGTAAGGAGACGCCGACCTCCTACCATCTCGCCGTCACGGTGGACGATGCCGCGCAGGGCGTGACCGATGTGGTGCGCGGGATCGACCTGTTCGAGGCGACGCATGTTCACCGCCTGCTCCAGGGCCTGCTCGGCTTGCCGACCCCCGAATATCATCACCATCAGCTGCTGATCGGGCCCGACGGCAAACGGCTCGCCAAGCGCAATGGCGCGCGGCCGCTCGCCGAATTGCGCGCCGACGGAGCGGATCCCGCGGAACTGCTAGCCACGCTTCGTGCCTGACAAGTTCCGATTGGCGTCCCCTCGACCAAGGCCTAGAGAGCAATCATGAAGCTCTTCTTCGGCATCCTCATCATCGTCTGCGCGCTTGGCGCGGTGGTTTCGATCGTGCGCGGCGTGATCGCCATGCTCCAGCAGGATCATGCGCGGCTGAACGAGGAAGGCATCAGCGAATCCAGTCTTAAGCAGAATCGCATGATGTGGCGCCGTATCCAGTTCCAGGGCCTGGCGATCGTCTTCGTCGTCATCCTGCTGCTACTGGCGCGCGGCCAGACGGGCTGATGGTCAAGCTCAACAAGATCTACACCCGCACTGGCGATACCGGGCAGACCGGCCTGGTCGACGGGTCGCGCGTCAGCAAGGCTCATCCGCGCATGACCGCGATCGGCGATGTCGATGAGGCGAATTGCGCGATCGGGGCCGCGGCGGCTGGCCTGGAAGACGGCCCCGCGCGCGAGATGCTGGCACGGATCCAGAACGAGATGTTCGATCTCGGCGCCGATCTCGCCACGCCGGGCGAGGATTTCACGCCGGGTGAAATGACGCTGCGCATCACGTCTGCCCAAGTCGGACGGCTGGAACGCGAGATTGACGAGATGAATGAGGCGCTGGCGCCACTCACCTCGTTCATCCTGCCGGGCGGACTGCCCGCGGCGGCGCAGCTCCACCTTGCCCGCGCGGTGGTGCGCCGCGCCGAACGAACCGCAGTCGCAGCCGCCGCTGAAGTGAGCCTGAACCCACAGGCGCTGACCTATATCAACCGCTTGTCGGACCATCTGTTCGTACTCGCCCGCTTGCTGAATCTGGCAGCAGGTGGCGACATACTTTGGCGCCCGGGGGCAACGCGGGGTTGATTGCGGCGTTGTCGCAACGATCTTAGAAGGGGAACCGCGCCCTTTGGCGCCGGCAAAGGGGCTTCGCCATGGCCGCTCGCGCTCAGGACCTAAGCCACGCGCCTGACCTTCACGCCGCTTATCAGGCCACCCGCGGCCTATCGGTCGCGATAGCGGAACCGCTGTCCGATGCCGATGCGACGATCCAGCCGCATCCCGATGCCTCCCCCGCCAAATGGCATCTCGCGCACACGACCTGGTTCTTCGAAACGTTCGTGCTGCGCGACCATGTTCGCGGCTATCGCCGCTACGACGAGCGCTGGGCCTATCTCTTCAATTCTTATTATGAGGCCGAAGGCGCACGCCATGCCCGCGACCGGCGCGGTATGCTGTCCCGCCCCGGCCTGAACGAGATTCTCGCCTGGCGGGCGGCGGTGGACGAGCGGATCGCGGCGGCCCTGCCCAGCCTGCCGGATGCGGCACAGGATCTGGTCCTGCTCGGCGTCAATCACGAACAGCAGCATCAGGAATTGATGCTGACCGATATTCTCGCCGCCTTCGCCGCCAACCCGCTCGATCCGGCGATGTGGGACCATCCCCGCAACCGGCCGGCACCGATGACCGACATGGGATGGATCGAAGGCGGCGAAGGCATAGTCGAGATCGGCCATGGCGGCGATGGCTTCGCCTTCGACTGCGAAGGCCCGCGCCACCGCGCATTGCTCGTGCCCCATGCCCTTGCCGACCGCCCGGTGACCAATGCCGAGTGGCGCGCCTTCATGGCCGACGGCGGTTACGAGAAACCCGAATATTGGCTGTCGGACGGCTGGGCCTGGGTGAAACGCGAGCAGGCGGAGGCCCCGCTTTATTGGCGACGCGACGGCGAGGGCGGCTGGCTCGCCTTCGCGCTCGACGGCCTGCACCCGCTTCACCCGGCCGCGCCGGTGACGCACATCTCGCATTACGAGGCCGACGCCTTCGCGCGCTGGGCGGGCGCGCGGCTCCCGACCGAGGCGGAATGGGAAAGCGCCGCGCACGGGCTCGATCCGCGCCAGGGAACGCAGCTCGATATGGCCGGCCCGGTCCGCCCGCGCGCCGCGCGGTGGAGCGATTCACCGCACCAGATGTTCGGCGACGTATGGGAATGGACTGGAAGCGCGTTCCTGCCATTTCCGGGCTTCGCGCCTGCCAAGGGTGCGGTCGGTGAATATAATGGAAAGTTCATGAGCGGGCAGTCGGTGCTCAAGGGCGCCAGCTGCGCGACGCCGCGTGGGCATAGCCGCGCGTCCTACCGTAACTTCTTCTACCCCTGGCAGCGCTGGCAGTTCACCGGTGTCCGCCTCGCGAAGGATCTGTGATGCTACGCATCGAAGAACGGAGTGCCGACGTTTCGAGCGCGGATCCCGCCTTCCTGTCGGACGTGCTGGAGGGCCTGTCGCAGCGCAAGAAAGCAATCCCCGCGCGCTGGTTCTATGACCTTCGCGGGTCCCAATTGTTCGAGGAGATTACGCGTCTTCCCGAATATTATCCCACTCGCACCGAAAGCGCGCTTCTCGGCGAGCATTGCGACGAGGTCGGGCTGATCGCGGGCAAAGGCCGCGCCGTGGTCGAGTTCGGCTCCGGCTCGTCGCTCAAGACCCCGCGCCTGCTCGCCTGCGTCGCGCCATCGGCTTACGTCCCGATCGACATTTCGGGCGAATTCCTGCGCGAATCCGCCGCCGCGCTCCAGGAGGGCTTTCCGGAGCTGCCGATCGTGCCGGTGGAGGCCAATTTCATGCATCCGGTACCGCTGCCCGGCAGCGTCTCCGCCTTGCCGAAGCTGGGCTTCTTCCCCGGCTCCACCATCGGCAATCTCGTTCCCAGGTCGGGCGTAAACCTGCTGCGCGACATGATCGAGACGATGGGCGTGGGCTCGATGCTGCTGATCGGCATGGATCAGGTGAAGGATACCGACATCCTGATCCGCGCCTATGACGATGAAGCCGGCGTCACCGCCGCGTTCAATCTCAATCTGCTCGAACGGATCAACCGCGAGCTGGGCGCGGACATTCCGGTGCACTGGTTCAAGCACCGCGCGGTGTGGAATGACACGTGGAGCCGGATCGAGATGCATCTGGTCGCCACCCGCGATCTGTCCTTCATGATCGCCGGGCGCCATTTCGAGATGCATGCCGACGAGACGATCCACACCGAGAACAGCCACAAATATACGCCGCGCAGCGGGCGCCAGTTGCTTGCGGCCGGTGGCTGGACCCCGCTGCGCGAATGGTCGGATGCGAACCAGATGTTCTCGCTGATTCTCGCCGAGGCGAAGCCCGAGCCGGTGGCGCCCTAGCCTCTGAAGCCTTGTCGAAGGGCTGTACTGCCTTCATGGGCAAACCGGGACACTGCTTCGACAGGCCCGGCACGAACGGAATGAGGGCGGAATGAAAACCATCGGTGTGATCGGCGCAGGCCAGATGGGCGCGGGCATCGCGCAGGTCGCGGCGCAATCGGGTTATCGCGTGTTGCTTTCGGACATCAGCCTCGAAGCCGCCGAGAAGGGAAAAGCCGGCATCGCCAAGCGCCTCGCGCGGGCGGTCGAGAAGGAACAGATTTCGGTGGCCGATGCGGACGCCGCGCGCGACCACATCGCGCCGCATGGCGATTATGCCGCCTTCGCCGAGGCGGACATCGTGATCGAGGCGGCAACCGAGCGCGAGGCGGTGAAGCGCGCAATCTTCGCCGAAGTCGGCAAGGTGATGAAAGCGGACGCCCTTCTCGCCTCCAACACATCCTCGATCCCGATCACGCGACTGGCCCAGGCAACGCCCGACCCCGCGCGCTTCATGGGCGTGCATTTCTTCAATCCGGTGCCGGTGATGAAGCCGATCGAGCTGATCCGCGGCCTCGCCACCTCGGACGACACCGTCGCGAAGGTGGAGACATTCGCGCAAAGCCTGGGCAAGACCGTGGTCCACGCCAACGATGCACCCGGCTTCATCGTCAACCGCGTGCTGCTGCCTATGCTCAACGAGGCGATTTTCGCGCTGGGCGAAGGCGTTGCCACGGTGAAGGACATCGACGCCGCAGTCAGCCTGGGGCTCAATCATCCGATGGGGCCGCTCACGCTTGCCGACTTCATCGGGCTCGACACCTGCCTGGAGATCGCCCGCGTCCTGCATGAGGGCACGGGCGATCCCAAGTTCCGCCCCGCCCCCTTGCTCGTCAAATATGTCGACGCGGGCTGGCTCGGCCGCAAGACCGGACGGGGCTTCTACGATTATTCCGGGCCCCAGCCGGTTCCGACCCGCTGAGCGCCCGACCTGGCCGCGCCGACGGATTTGATGAAGGCCCAGACTTCCGACGAGAAAGGCGGCTTCTGCTCGCCTTTCCACGCATCGATATTGTCGTACATCTTGCCCACCCCCTGCATCATTGCGGGGGTCGCGATGGCCTTGAATGGCGCAAGCAGCGCCTGCCATTCGTCGTGAAAGGCTCGCGCCTCGGGCGAGGCGGGATCCATCGGCAGCGCCGCCTCGATTCGCGCGGTGAGGTCGGCCCATTTGGCATTATGGGCCGCCTGATCGAAATCGGTGGCCATTTGCGGCATCGTCCGCGCAAAATCCGCTTTGGCCTCTTCGGACAGATAGCGATCCGAGACCGTCTTCCAATTTTCCTGTTCCATCATCGTTTCTCCGCTTCGAATGAGCGAGCAGAGGGTCGCGACGTCGATCGGCTCGCCACGATCGATGCTGGACTGAACGGCTTGGAGCAGCTTGCGCGCCTCCGCGATCTCCGCCTCGCGCAGGTCGAGTGCGGCAATCTGCGCGGCAACCAGCCGGCCGAGATTGACGGGTGAGCGCTTCAGCATGGCGCCGATCTGCGCGAGGCTGAAACCCGCGCGCTTGAGCGCCACGACCGCGTTCAGCCGCGCCAGTTCGCCGGGGCCGTAAAGCCGGCGCTCCGATGCGGTCCGCAGCGGCTGCACCAGCCCGCGCGCCTCATAAAAGCGCAATGCGCGAGCGGTAAGGCCGGTGCGGCGGATGACCTCGCTGATGCTGAGCGGCTGTTCCATGACCACCACGTAGCGGCTGACGTTAGGTCAGCTTCAAGCGCTTTTTTCCGGATGACAGTTCGCGAAACAACGTTACGCATGTCGCCATGGAAACACCGGGGCCCGCGATACCCAAGTCGCTGTTCGTCTTTTCGATCTTCTATGGCGGCATGGTCTGCATTGCGGGCGTGCTCGGCAACAAATTGGTCGCGCTCGGGCCATTGTCTGATCTTGGCATCGCGCTCGGCCTTGGCCCGCTCGGGATCGAGGCCGGCATCTGTGCCTTCCTGTTGCTCGTCATCCTGTCGAGTGCGGTTGCCGAGCTGCATGGTGGCAACGTCGCCACGCTGCTGGTGCGATGGGGTTTCCTGCCGCTGATCGTATCGATGGGGCTGATCGAGCTGGTGCTCCATCTGCCTCCGGCGCCTGCGATGGATGCGGCGCGCCTCGCGGCGTTTGAGACTGTCCTGGGCCAGAGCGCACGGCTGATGCTTGCTGGGCTGATCGCCTATGGAACGTCGCAGACGCTGAACGTCACCATCTTCGCCTGGCTCAAGGGCCGCGAGGGCGCGCAATTGCTGTGGCTGCGCGCGGGCATCGCCTCGGTCCTGTCGCAGATCGTCGACACATTGCTGTTCATCACGATCAGCTTTTACGGCGTCTTCCCGATCGGTGGGCTGCTTGCCGGCCAGATGATCGTGAAGGTGGTCCTGTCGGCCTTGCTCGTCCCGCCGCTCGTCTATCTGTTCGTTGCGCTGGGCCGGAAGCTGGATGCTTGACGTCATTCCTGCGGAAGCCGGTATCTAGTCGACAAGCGAAACACTTATCTCCTGAGATGCCAGCTTTCGCTGGCATGACGCGGACGCTAAAGGGCCGGTCATGACCAATTACGCGCCCGATCCCGCTCTGCTGTTCAAGGCGGAAACGCTCGCTGAGGCCCTGCCTTACATGCAGCGTTATGCGGGCAGCACCTTCGTCGTGAAATATGGCGGCCACGCCATGGGCGACGCCGACCTGGCGGAGGATTTCGCCGAAGACGTGGTGCTGCTCAAGGCGGTCGGGATCAATCCGATCGTGGTGCATGGCGGCGGGCCCCAGATCGGCGCGGCGCTGAAGGCGCTGGGGATTGAAAGCCGCTTCGTCGACGGCCTGCGCGTGACCGATGCCGAGACGATGAAGGTCGCGGAAATGGTCCTGTCGGGGTCGATCAACAAGGAGATCGTCTCCTGGATCGCGGCCGAGGGCGGACGCGCGGTCGGCATTTCGGGCAAGGATGGCCGGCTCGTCACCGCGACCAAGGTCCAGAGCGAGCAAGACCTGGGCTTTGTCGGCGAGCCCGACGATGTCGATACGCGCATCCTCGACACGATTTCCAAGGCGGGCATGATCCCGGTGGTGGCGCCGATCGGCGTTGGCGCGGACGGGCAGACCTACAATATCAACGCCGACACGATGGCGGGCGCGCTCGCGATCGCAACCGGTGCCGAGCGGCTGTTCCTGCTGACCGACGTCCCGGGCGTGCTCGACAAGGACAAGAAATTGCTGAGCGACCTCACGCCGCGCGACATTGCGGGACTCAAAGAGGACGGCACGATCCATGGCGGCATGATCCCCAAGCTGCAGACCTGCATCGACGCGGTCGAAGGCGGGGTCGACGCGGCGGTCATCCTCGACGGGCGCGTGCCGCATGCGATGCTGATCGAAATCTTCACCCGCCAGGGCGCAGGCACCTTGGTGCGCCAGGGCTGACGTGGCGCGGCACTAACGCTTGCGTTAGGGTGCCGTAACAATTGGACGGGACCACTTTATGTTCATGGTTTTCGATATCATTCAGTTCCTGCTCCACATCGTGACGTGGATCATCATCATCCAGGCGGTGCTGACGTGGTTGATCGCGTTCAACGTGATCAACACGCACAACGATTTCGTGCGCCAGATCCTTTACGCGCTCAATCGCATGACCGAGCCGATGTATCGCCCGATCCGACGAATCATGCCCGATTTCGGCGCGCTCGATTTCTCGCCGCTGGTAGTGCTCCTGCTGATCCAGATCGTGTCGGGCATCGTCATCCCGCATATCGAAGCCAGCATGAGCCCGGCGCTGGCCGGCGTATGAGCGCGGCAATTATCGACGGCAAGGCGTTCGCCGAGGGGTTGCGCGAACGTGTCGGGGCACTCGCCGCCGACTTCACCGCCAAAGCGGGACGCAGGCCCGGTCTGACGGTCGTGCTGGTCGGCGAGGACCCCGCAAGCACCGTCTATGTCCGTTCCAAGGGCAAGGCGACCGAGGCCGCCGGCATGAAGAGCGACACGATCCGCCTGCCCGCCGAGACGAGCGAGGCGGAATTGCTCGATCAGGTGCGCACGCTGAATGCGGACGACAGTGTCGATGGCATTCTCGTCCAGCTGCCGCTGCCGAAGCATATCAACGAAAATGCCGTGATCGCGACGATCGACCCCAACAAGGATGTCGACGGGTTCCATCCGGTCAATGCCGGTCGGCTCATGACGGGGCTCAACGGTTTCGTGCCCTGCACCCCGCTCGGCTGCCTGATGCTGCTCAAGGATCGCCTGGGCGATCTCGCGGGCAAGGAAGCGGTGGTGATCGGCCGCTCGAACATCGTCGGCAAGCCGATGGCGCAATTGCTGCTCGGCGAAAGCTGCACTGTCACCATCGCGCATTCCAGGACCAAAGACCTGCCAGGCGTAGTTCGCCGCGCGGATATTGTCGTCGCGGCGGTCGGGCGACCAGAGATGGTCAAGGCCGACTGGATCAAGCCGGGTGCGGCGGTGATCGACGTCGGCATCAACCGGATCGACGCGGGCGAGGGCAAGACCCGCCTGGTCGGCGACGTCGCGTTCGACGAGGTTAAGGAGGTCGCGGGCGCGATCACCCCGGTGCCGGGCGGCGTCGGCCCGATGACGATCGCGGTACTGTTGCGCAACACTTTGGTCGCCGCACACCGTAACGCAGGCATCCCGCTGGAAAAGGGCGCGATCTGATGGCGGGGCTGGCTGCGGCCGGCGGCTGCATGATGGTCGCCGCGGATGGGATATTCGGCTGATGCTGGGTCTATTCCTCTCCGCCTTCGTGACCTTCTTCGTGGTGATCGATCCGCCCGGCTGCGCGCCGATCTTCGCCAGCCTGACGCGCGGCGGCAGCGCTGCGCATCGGCGCGCGATGGCCTTGCGCTCGACCGGCATCGCGACGGTGATCCTGATCCTGTTCGCACTGGTGGGCGAGCCTCTGCTGACCTCGCTCGGCATCAGCCTCGACGCGTTTCGTATCGCGGGCGGGATCATGGTGTTCCTGATCGCGATCGAGATGGTGTTCGAGAAACGGACCGAGCGCCGCGAAGGCCGGGTCGAAGAGATCACCCGCCGCCACGCCGAAGAGCATCGCGAGGAGCCCGAGGATATTTCCGTCTTCCCGATGGGGATTCCGATGATCGCGGGACCGGGGTCGATCGCCACCGTGATGCTGGTCACCTCGCGCAATCATGGCCTCCACCTGATGATCGTGCTGGGCGCACTGGCGGCCGTGCTGGCCACCACGCTGGTCTCGCTGCTCGCCGCTGGCCCGATCATGCGCGTGCTGGGCGACAAGCTGGAAGCGATGATCACGCGCATCCTGGGCGTGCTTCTGGCCGCCCTGGCCGCTCAATATGTGATCGACGGGGTCAAGGCGAGCTTCGGTTGATAGGCCCTCTCGCGCTGGCGGGCCCGTTTCAGGCTGCCTGATCGATCGGGTTCGAGAAGCGCTGATGGAGGAAATGGAGCACCTCGGCCCGCGCATGGTTATATTCGCGGGTTTCGGCCACCTCGATCCGGTTGCGCGGGCGCGGCATGGCGATGCGCAGATCCTCGCCGATCGTCGCGGCGGGGCCGTTGGTCATCATCACCACGCGATCGGCCAGCAGAACCGCCTCGTCGACGTCGTGGGTGATCATCACCACCGTATTGTTGGTCTTGGCCTGGATATCCATCACCGCGTCCTGCAGGCTCGCGCGGGTCAGTGCGTCGAGCGCACCGAACGGCTCGTCCATCAGCAGCACGCGCGGGTTCATCGCGATCGCGCGGGCTATGCCGACCCTTTGCTTCATTCCGCCCGAAAGCTCCGCCGGCCTTTTGGCCAGCGCGTGGCCCATATGGACGAGCTCAAGATTGTGGCGGACCCAGTCGCGGCGCTCGGCGCGGCTGCTCTTGATCGTCTGGTCGACCGCGAGGCGTACATTCTCCTCCACGGTGAGCCAGGGCAGGAGCGAGTGGTCCTGGAAGATCACCGCGCGATCGGGGCCGGGCCGATCGATCACCTCGCCATCGAGGAAGACGACGCCGCGGCTGGCCTTGGTCAGGCCGGCGATAACGTTGAGCAGGGTCGATTTGCCGCAGCCAGAATGGCCGATCAGCGCGACGAACTCACCTTTCTCGATCGACAGATCGACCCGGTCGAGCGCGGTGAAAGGGCCCTTGCGGGTGGGAAAGGTGACGCTGATTCCTTCGAGCGCCAGATAGCTTCGGGTCTTCATAAAGCGAGCTCCTCTTTGCGCTGTACGGTCAGGCCTGGTGGGCGATGCGGCGGCCGATCCAGCCGACGATCCGGTCGAGCGCGAAGCCGACCAGCCCGATCCAGACCAGGGCTACGATCGTGTCGGTGAGGAGCGAGCTGTTATAGCTGTCCCAGATGAAGAAGCCGATGCCGGTGCCGCCCTGCACCATCTCCGCCGCGACGATCGCGAGCCAGCTCATGCCGACACCGATGCGAAGCCCCGTGAACATGTGCGGTACCGTCGCTGGCAGCATGATCCGCGTGAAATATTGCAGCGGGTTGAGCGCCAGAACCCGGCCGACATTGCGATAGGTCGGCGGGATCGCCTGCACCCCCGCCGCGGTGTTGAGGATTACGGGCCAGATCGCGGTGATGAAGATCAGAAAGATGGTCGAAGGCTGGGCCTGCTGAAACACGGCGAGGCTAATCGGCAGCCAGGCGAGCGGCGGCACCGTGCGGAGCACCTGAAACAGGGGATCCAGCGCGCGATAGGCGAGACGACTCTGCCCGATCAACACGCCCAGCCCGATGCCGCAGACCGCTGCCAGGCCGAAACCGATCGCGACGCGACGCAGGCTGGTCAGGATATGGACGGCAATGCCGACATCGCCGCCATCGACGCTCGGCACGATCCCGTGGAAAGCCACGCCCTTCAGTGGGTGCATGATTACGTCATGGCTCTCGGTCCAGATCCGGGACGGGCTGGGCAGGGCCGAGCCGGGCGCGCTGCACGCGAATTGCCAGACGGCGAGCAGCGCGGCGATCACGACGATCGTCGGGAGGATGGCGGCAGCCGCCTCTCCCGCAGCTTCGACGATACGGGGCAAGCGACGCACGGGAAGCTCCTTGGACGGTGCGGTGGCGACTGCGGGCGGAGGCAGAGTGATGACCACCCCTTCTCCTCCGGCGGTCGCCGGTTCGGGCATATGGCTGACGTTGGCCACGGCATTCGCGGTCGAGAGCATGTCTATCTCCAGGCGGCGGCCGATCAGGCCTTCCTGATCTTGAGGCTGGCGAGGTAGGCGGCGGGATTGACGGGATCGAAGCTCTTGCCGTCGAAGAAATGCTCGACGCCGCGGCTATCGGTCGGCGGTATCTGCCCGGCCGGGACCTTCGCCAGCATCGCCGCATGGCGCCAGATATCGGAGCGGTTGACCCTGGCGATCACCGCCTTCTTGTCGAGGTTCGCCGGCAATTTTCCCCAGCGCTGATCCTCGGTCAGGAACCACAGATCGTGGCTCTTGTACGGGAAGGAGGCGTGCGAGGCCCAGAATTTCATCTTGAACGACGCATTCTTGATGACGCGGCCGTCGCCCATCGTGAAATTGCCGAGCAGGCGATCCTGGATGTCGGTGACGGGCACCTTCAGCCAGTCGCGTCCGCCGATGATTTCAGCGAGCTTGGCGTTGTTGGCGGGATTGTCCGCCCAGCGCTGCGCGTCGATCACCGCCGCGGTCAGCGCGATCGCGGCCATCGGATGCGCCGCGACCCAGTCCGCCCGCATCGCGAACGCCTTTTCCGGATGATCCATCCACAATTGGCCGGTCGAGACAGCGGTATAACCCAGGCCCTGCGCGACCAGCTGGTCCGGCCAAGGTTCGCCCACGCAGAAGGCCTCCATCGTGCCCGCCTTCATATTGGCGACCATCTGCGGCGGCGGGATGGTGATCAGATCGACGTCGCTCTCGGGATTGATGCCCTGCGCGGCGAGCCAATAGCGGATCCACAGATCGTGCGTGCCGCCCGGAAAGGTCATGGCCATCGTGATCTTGCGGCCCTGCGCCTTGCGCTGCGCGATCAGCGGCTTCATCCGCGCCGAATTGATGTCGACGCGCGAGCCGAGATATTGCTTCTCGACCGAAATCGCCTGGCCGTTGACGTTGAGGCGGGCGAGGATGTTCATCGGCGTCGTCTTGCCCGCCGCGCCAAGCGTCAGCAGATAGGGCAGGGGCGACAATATATGCGCGCCGTCGATGCCGCCGCCGCCCGAACCGAGCACGATATTGTCACGCGTCGCGGCCCAGCTGGCCTGCTTGGCGACGACGACATCGGGCATGCCATATTTGGCAAACAGGCCCAGTTCCTTGGCGATGATCAGCGGCGTCGCATCGGTCAGCGCGATGAAGCCGAGCTTGGCGCCCGTCACTTCGGGTTTGAACGGCGCGGCGAGCGCGCTTTCCGCCAGCCCGCCGCCGACCGCGAGCGCGCCGGCACCCGCCAGCGAAAGAAAGCGCCGCCGCCCGAGCGGGGCGCCCAGATGATCGATAATGGTCTTGCCGGTGTCGGTCATTCTATCCCCCGATGAAGCGCAAACACGAAAAAAGCCGCTCTTGGGCCCATTGTGGGTCCAACAGCGGCTTTGCTGATTCTGGTGGCCGGTGAGGCTCATCATTGAGCCGCGGCCGATGTGGCGCACAAACGTTGTGCGTTGCAGCGATGCTGACTGATTCGCTTCCGCAACGCAACAATTATCTTGTAATTCCCTTGGCGCAGACCTCAATTTTCGTATTGCATCGCAATAAGATATTTCGATCGGCCGCGTTTATCAGCGGGGTTTCAATTCCTTACCGGGCGCCCGGAAGACTGGCGCAAGTGCCGTCATATGCGCCTCGACCACATTGCCGACCGCACAGGCGCGATTTACACGTCGGCGGGGAGGCGATCATGGCGCTCGAGCTTCGGCCCAATTGCGAATATTGCGACAAGGATCTGCCGCCGGCCGCGACCGACGCGCGCATCTGCACGTACGAATGCACCTTCTGCGCCGATTGCGTCGATACGCGGCTGTTCGACGTCTGCCCCAATTGCGGCGGCGGCTTCAGCCCGCGCCCGATCCGGCCCGCGACCGAATGGCGCCCGGGCCTGTCGATCGCCCAACGCCCGCCGTCCACGCGGCGCCGATCGCTTAGCTACGACCCGGCCGATATCGAGGCGCTGTCGCGCAGGCTGCGCAATATTCCGCCCGAGCAGCGCTAGGATTCGACGCGGTAAGTCCCGTGACCTTCGCTCACGCGATCTTCCCGGAAGCATAATATCTCGAACCGCTCGGCCCCGCCGTTCATGCGAAAGCCGAGGAGCAACGAGTCTATACCCGCGAACAGGCTGGTCAGCTCGAAATGCGCTTCGGGAAGCTGCGCAAGCGCCGCACTCCAATATGCATGAAGTGCCGCCTTGCCGCTAATCACCCCATCGCTCCCTGGAACGACCTTTGCCGCCAGCGGCGATGTGAAAACCACGTCGTCGTGGAACAGCGCCAGCACCGACTCCAGATCACGCCTGTTCCATGCCGCCAGCCAGCGCTCCGCAAAAAGCCTGGGGTCGATCATCATCAGTTGGTCCTTCGCCACAACCGGTACGGCGAATGGTCAGGCAGCTTCACCGGCTGTAGCCAGGCGGGTACCTGGCCATGGAGGATCTGGGCGTAGAAGCCCTTGGGCGCCTCGCTCAGATAGACGGTCGATTCGGGGAAACCGGGGCAGATCAGAAGCAGACTCGCGCCGTGGCGTCGCATCACGTCGTGCGCAAATTCCGGGTCGGGATTGCGGAAGCTGTGCTGCACGTCGAGAATTGCATCGCCCGCACGGTGATAGGGGCCGGCCACTGCGTCATGATGCGTAACCGCGATGAGCCGCGGTCCAAGATCGATGAACGTAAGGATCGTCGCCGGCGGCAGGTCGGCGATGGGCTTGAGTGCGGGCAAGGTCGGACAGCGCCGGCTCGCCTGATCCACCTTCACGCGATAGGCGCTCTTATGCTCGGGCACATTCTGCACGATCAGGGCGGAGAAAGAGCCCGAAACGAGCAGGAATATCGCGACCGTGCCGAACACCCGGACCAGCACGTTCCGGTGCTCGAGCGTCCAGGTCATCAGTGGCCAGCCCATGGCGGTTGCCCCGATCACGCCCATCAGTTGCGAACCCGGCCCCGCGCGGGTTTGCCAGAACAGCAGGAGCGCGGAGAAGAGCGAGAGCAGAAAGACCAAGGCCCAGGGAATCGCCTTCTCGGTCCCGCGCGCGCGCCAGAAAGACCAGGCCGCGCCGATCACGCCGATCACCGACAGCGAAAGCGTCGGAAAGGCGACCCGCCAGCCATGCTGATAGAGCGGCTTCGCTTCCTTGATATGGCTGAACCACAGCTTGTCTGCTTCGGGTGAAAGATGTTCGGGCCTTCCTAAGCATTGCGGAAAGGCACCAGCGTAGAAACCGCAGATTGCGGCGCCGGCGACGACGGCGGCGGCGATACGATGCCAGCGAGCGCCGAATGGCAGGGTACCGAGTGCGAACAGGATCGCACCCGCAGCGACCAGGGTCGACAGATAGACGGGGGTCAGCGCGTCACACAGCATTTGCGCATTGTCGAACGAGCCGAAAACCAGATAGCCAAAAGCGGTGCCCGCCGCGAGGCTGATGCCATAGCCCTGCAGGCGGCGCGCCTGCGCGCCCTCGATCACCCACCATAACAGGATCAGCGCGCCCACCACTGCGAGATAGGGCAGAAGCTCGAGTCCGATCGTCAGCGAGAACGCGGTCGCAAAGCCGGCGGTCAGGCCACCGCGAAAGCGCTTACCGTCGGCCATACCCGATACCGCGATGATCAGGCTGGCCAATTGCCAGCCATGATGGTCGATGCGCAGCGGCATCCACATCAGCAAGGTGGTGTTGGCGCAGGCGAGGATGGCGGCGGCGAGAAAGAAGGACCAGCGGTCGACCAGCCGTCGAACCGTCAGCATCAAACCGTAGAGGGCCGGGCCGATCGCCAGCATCGGCGCGATCGCGCAGGCCCAGCGTGCGGCTTCCTCTCCGCCGAGGAAGGGCCTCAATATCAGCATCAGCGCCGCGATCGGGAGATCGACCAGTCGCGACCAGTGGATCGAGATGCCGCCGGGCGGATTGATCCGGTGCTGGCGCAGATCGTACCAGCCCTGCCCGTCGAGCAAAGCCTGCACCTGCGCGAAGCGCATATTGTCGTCGGTATCGCTGAGCGAGAACCAGTGGATGCCGTTCCACTTGTAATAGAGCATGTAGACGACGAACGCGGCCCAACCGGCGAAGAACCAGCGGCGCCAATAGGTCGGTTGCTCAGTCTGTTCGCTCACCGCTCTTCCCTCTCCGGTGGCGGCGCTCTAGAGCCATAGGCGTGGTCGGGAAAGCCTTTCGCGCTTTCCTAGCAGGACGAATAGGGGATGATGATTTGACCGCGATAGCGGCCCGACGTGAAATGTTCTGGCAGGTCGTGCGCTACGGCGTGAACGGATGCATTGTCACCAGCCTGTATTCGCTGGTGCTGGTGTCACTCGACAGCTGGACGCATCTGCCGCTCCAGCTGTGCAATTTCGCGGGCTATCTCGCCGCGCTCAGCCTTGGCTACTTCCTCCACAGCAAAGTGACGTTCCGTAATCACGGTACCCGTGACCGATCGAGCCAGATGCGGTTCGTGCTCGCCTCGCTTCCCAGCCTCGCGCTCAACGCTTTCTGGGCGTGGCTGCTTACCGACGCGCTCAAATTGCCGCATTGGACGCTTTATGTGCCGATCTGGTGCATCACCCCTGCTATGATCTTCGCGTTGAACCGCTGGTGGGTGTTCAAGTGAAAGTTGTCTCGTCCACGTCCCCTGCGCGCAATAAACCGGTCGCGGCTGTAGCCAAACGCCCGCTCGTCTCGGTGATCGTACCGGTCAAGGATGAAGAGGATGCGATCCAGCCGTTCGTCGCGCGCGTGACCGCGGTGCTCGACGGCTTGCGCGATCCGGCGGGCGACGCGGCGTTGTGGGAAATATTGTTCGTGGACGATGGCAGTTCCGATGCGACGCTGCCCGCGATCATGGCCGCCAACCGACGTGATCCGCGCATTGTCGGCATCTCGCTATCGCGTAATTTCGGCAAGGAGGCCGCTTTGTCGGCCGGGCTCGACCATGTCCGCGGCGAAACCGTGATCCCGATCGACGTCGACCTGCAGGACCCGCCCGAAGTGATCGGCGCGATGCTCGACGAATGGCGGCTGGGCAACGAAGTCGTGTTCGGTGTGCGGCGCAACCGCATGACCGACAGTCTGCCCAAAAGACTGACCGCAGACCTTTATTATCGCGCGCACAACTGGCTGTCCGAGGACAAGATCCCCGAACATGCCGGCGATTTCCGCCTGCTCGACCGCAAGGTGGTCGAGGTGATCCGCGCGATGCCCGAGCGCAACCGCTTCATGAAGGGACTCTTCTCCTGGGGCGGGTTCAAGCAGGCGGCGGTCTATTATGACCGGGCCGAGCGCTCGGTCGGCCGCACCAAATTCAATTATATCAAGCTGTGGAAGCTCGCGATCGACGGTCTCACCTCGGCCTCGACCGCGCCGCTCCGCGTCTGGTCCTATATCGGCTTCGTGATCGCGGCGATCGCCTTGCTTTACGCCTTGTTCCTGATCGGGCGCGTGGTGCTCTACGGTATCGACGTCGCGGGCTATGCCTCGATGATGGTCGCCGTGCTGTTCCTGGGCGGCGTGCAATTGCTCTCGCTCGGCGTCCTTGGCGAATATGTCGGGCGCATCCTGGTCGAGACCAAGCGCCGTCCGATCTACATCGTGCGAGAGACGATCGGCGATACGGGTGATGACCAGGTCTGATGGAACGCCATGTCTATGACCGGATGGCGGAGATCGACCGCGATCATTGGTGGTTCGTCGGCCGCCGCAAGATCCTGACCGCCCTGCTGGAACGCTGGCGTCCCTGGAAGGGACCGCTGCGGATTCTCGAAGTCGGCTGCGGCACGGGCTCCAACATCGCCATGCTCCAGCAATTCGGCACGGTCGATGCGATCGAACCCGACGACCATGCGCGCGCCTTCGCGGCACAGCGAACCGGCGTGGCTGTGAAGGGCGGCTACCTGCCCGACGTGCCGCTTCTGGACGGCCATTACGACCTGATCGTGCTACTCGACGTGCTCGAACATATTCCGGATGACAAGGGCGCACTCGAAGCTTTGAGGCCCAAGCTTGCGCCCGGCGGCCGGTTGATGCTGGCGGTGCCGGCCATGCCGTCCTTGTGGAGTGGGCATGATGTCGCCCACCATCACCAGCGCCGCTATACGCGGCAGACGCTGGAAGCGGTCGTGCAGGCGGCGGGCTTCCGCACGCTTCGCCGCACCGCATTCAATACAGTGCTGCTACCGGCGATCGTGGGCGTGCGCTGGCTCAACCGCGTGCTTCGGCGCGAAGGGGGAGACGAGGATCGTATTCCGCCGAGGCCGGTCAACACGATCCTGACGTGGCTATTCGGGTCGGAGCGTCACGCCGCGGTGCGCGGCTTGTTCCCGGCCGGCGTTTCGATCGCCTTGGTGGCCGAGCCCGCCGGTTCCGGCATCGGCACCGACCAGGAGGGGCGCGGACCGACCCGGTAGAGAATGCCGCTTTCGCCCCCGGTCCAGATGGGGGTGAGGCCGGGAAAGCTGTTCCATTTGCTGCGCGGCATGTCGATCAGCCAGACATAATCGAACGCGTCGTGCGGCAGGTTGTTGATCCCGTCGGGATAATGTTTGGCCCGGCGATCATTGCAAGGGCGCGGCCGCAGTATTTCGGTCGGATCCTCGGCATAGCCCTTCGCCGGCGCATATTTGATCCGCACCAGTTGCGCACCGGCGTCAGTCCACTGGCCGTTGGCGAAGGCACCGCGCCGCACGATCGCCATCGCGCCGAGATGATCCATGCGCGACGTCTCCCACATGCTGAGACAGGGGAGATGTACCTCCACGAAGACGCGGCTGCCCGGCTTGACCAGGTTCAGAGCCTCGAGCTGATGCGCGTTGTTGCGATCGTGCTGCGCGAAATCGTCGGTGAGGATGCCCATGCGTAACACGAACAAGGCGGTCGCGGCGCCCGCCACGATCGCTGCCTGCCGGCGCGACGGCGTGACCAGCACCAGCGCGCTTACCGCGATCAACATGACATAAGGCGCCAGCCGCATATCCGCATAAGCCGATCCGAACAGGATGCGGGGCAACAGAATATAAGCGAGGATCAGCATCAGCGACGCGATCCCAAGTGTGCGGTTCATCCGTACCCACACGCCCGCCAACCCGAACGCGACCAGCCCCCACAGGAGGTAGACGCAGGCGAGATCGAACTCCATCTCGGTATTGCGCAGGATCGAAACCATGTAGACATATTTGGCGCGCCAAGCGAACCAGTCGACATTGGCGCCGCTCGCATCACCGCTCCGCCACGCCACCAGCAGCAGCAAAGGCGGCGCCAGCGACAGGCAGGATATCCCGCCCTGCCAGATGCTGGGCAGGAATTTCTTGCCCGCGTCGCGCGCGCGCACCGTCTCCGCCCCGAACGCGAGCAGGCCGAGCACCGCCCAGCCGAAGATATGCGCGGTGGTGAGCGCAAGCCCGATCGGCACGAACAGAGTATGCCGCAACTTCCAGCGCCCCTGCCGCCCGAGCCGGAGCCACAAGGCATAAGCATTGAGCGCAAGCGCCATCGACAGGAGGAAGTTGAGGAAGCCCCAGATCAGCGGGAAGCTGTAGGCGAGTGGCAACGCGAACAGGGCCGGCGGGGGCACGCGGCCATGCGCCTCGTGCGCCGTCCACAGGATCCCGCTCGCCGTCAGCATCACAATGCCGATCACGATCAGCTTCACGGCAACCTCGAGCCCGAAAATCTTCGCCATCGGCACGACCAGCAGATCGACGCCGAGATTGGCGATGAAAGCCCAGTGGAAGCTGAAATAATCCTTGAGCAAAGGATCATTCGGGTCGGACAGCTGGATCCGGTAGCGGCCCATATGTTCGGGCAAGTCGGTCAGCGGTGGGATAGCGGGGTAGAGAAGCGGCACCGCGCTGAGCAGCACCAGCAGGATCAGGAACCACCGGCTGTTCCACCAGCCTGCAGGCGTTTCGACCGGGGGTCCTGAGCGGAACATGCGCCTCCCTTATGGCGTCGCCAGCCGGCGCGACAAGTGCCTGCGAACAGCTTAAGAGCCGGAGCGATGGGAAAATCGCGATCCTTCTGGCCGGTCTTCGCTTTGCTGGGGCTGATCGGGCTCGCGGTGCGCGCCTGGCATATCGCCTCCGAGCCCTTCTGGCTGGACGAGGCTTATAGCGCCTATGCCGCCGACCGCGACTGGGCCTTCCTGTTCCACGTCGTGCCCAAATTCGAAACGCACCCGCCCTTTTATTATTCGCTGATGCACGTCTGGGCCGCGGCGTTCGGCGACGGGCTGCTGGCGATGCGCATGCCCGGCCTGATCGCGGGACTGGCGACACCGATCACGCTGGCGCTGGCCGCGCGTGAGGCTGCGGCCTGGCTCGGCTGGGACGCGCAGCGCCGCAGCCGCCTCTATCTCGCTGCTTTCGGCCTTGGCTGCGTTTCCAATGCCTTGGTCGAGATGACGCGGCAAGTGCGGCCCTATCCGCTGATGATCCTGGTCTATGCCGGCGCGCTGATCCTGATGCTGCGGCTGGCACGGCTGCGCGCCGAGGGGCGGCCTTTGGTCGGGCGCGCCTTCGCGGGCTATTTCCTGTTGCTGGAAGTGATGCTGTGGCTCCACAATCTGGGGCCGCTTTACGCGCTGTCGCTGACGCTTGCGCTCTGCGTCGCGCTGCTGGGGCGCGATCAGCGCCGTGCCGATCTCGGCTGGCTCGTGGCGGCACATATGCTGGTCGGCTTATTCTATCTGCCCGGCCTCGCGATCCTGCGCGATCAGGCACCGACCTGGGTCTCCCACACCTGGCTGCGCTTCCGGCTCGACCAGGGTTTCTTCGACCATCTGACCTCGCTCTACGCGGCGCCCGGCTGGCCGGGCTTCTTCATGTTCGTGCTGCTCGGTCTCGCCATTCTCTTCCTGGTGCGGGAGGATGTTGGCCGGCGGCTGGCGGGTCTGCTGCTGATCCTGGCCTTGCTGCCGGTGATGCTGGCGGCGGCGGTCTCGCTCGCCATATCGCCAGTCTTCATCACGCGCACCATGACCCCTGTCGCGGTGCCGGCAATGCTGCTGCTGGCGATCGGTGCAGCCGCCTGGACCGACACGAAAAAAATGCTCGGGTTCGGCGCGGCATTGATCCTAGGCGCGTCGATGCTCGCCGCCGACATTCAGGCGCGCATGGCCGGGCCGATGCAGGACTGGTACCGCACGATCGCCTGGCTCTCGCCGCGCTTCCAGCCGGGCGACCAGATCTTCGCTTATCCCAATGAAGGTGCGTTGCCGCTTTTTTATGCTCTGCGCGACAAGGGGCTGGACTATCCGATCCGCCCGATCCCGACCGCGGTGCCGAGCTTCGATATCGCGGGCGGCTGGTACCCGACCGGCAGCCGCGGGGTGGTCTCCCTGCCGCGCGACCAGCTCCGCGCGATCGCGCAAGCCCCGGAGGCGCGGTCAGTCCCTACGATCTGGCTGCTGCGGCTGGGCGCCAAGACCTACGATCCCGGCGACATGTTCCTGCGGGAACTGCACCGGGATCGCGTGATCGTCCGATCCTGGCAGGACGGGCCGATCGATATTGTCGGGCTTAGATTGCGGACGCTGGCGCGCCAGGCGCCGCACCGGCCCGCACCCGGCCTCCCCTAGCATAGGCTGACTGGGAGGCCGGGTGGGGGTGCGGGCCGGTGCGGCTCTCCCTCAAACGGCCGCCAACGCCTGCTCGAAATCGGCGATAAGGTCATCCGCATTCTCGACGCCGATCGAGATGCGCACCAGATTGTCGCCGATCCCCAGAGCCTGCTTGCGCGCGTCGGGTACCGACAAATGCGTCATCGCCGCCGGATGACTGGCGAGCGTCTCGGTGCCGCCAAGGCTGACGGCGAGCTTCGCGATCTTGAGCGCGTCGAGGAAGCGGAACGCCTCGGCCTCGCCGCCCTTCAGGTAAAGCGAGAAGGTGGAGCCCGCTCCGGTGCAATGGCGGTTGTAAATGTCCGCCTGCCGCGACCCTTCGTCGAGGAAGCCGAGATAACCGACATGCTCGACCTTGGGATGGTCGCGCAGCCAGGCGCAGACCTTAGCCGCATTCTCGCCCGCCCGGCTCATGCGCAATTCGAGCGTTTCGAGGCTGCGCAGCAGCATCCACGCCGGGTGCGGGTCGAGAATCGTGCCGATCGTATTGCGCATCAAGCGGATCGGGTTGATCGCCGCTTTGGAGCCGACCGCCCCGCCCGCGACCAGATCGCTATGCCCGCCAGCATATTTGGTGAGGCTGTAGAGAACGAGGTCCGCACCATGCTTCAGCGGCTGCTGCCAGAGCGGGCCGAGGAAGGTATTGTCGATCACGATCAGTGGCTTCTCGCCCCCATTTTTTGCGGAAGGCCACAAAGCGTCGCGCGACGCGCTTACCGCCTCGATATCGACCAGCGCATTGGTCGGGTTGGCGGGGCTCTCCAGATAGATGAGCGGCACCCGACCGGCGGCGGACGCCTTGGTCAGCACCGCGTCGATCTCGGCCCGGGTCGCGCCTGCCGGGAAATCCAGCCAGTGTACGCCGAATCGACCAAGAATTTTGCCGATCAACGTCTCGGTCGCGGCGTAAAGCGGTGCGGAATGGACGATCGTGTCGCCGGGCCGCACCAGCGCCAATAGCACGGTCGCGATCGCGGCCATGCCCGAGGAGAAGGTCAACGCATCCTCCGCGCCTTCCCAGATGCCGAGCCGGTCTTCCAATATTTCCTGGTTGGGCCCGTTGAAACGCGAATAGACGAGCCCCTCGGCCCCACCCGGGCGCTTGCCGGTGACGCCTTCGAAAAAGCGCTTACCCGCTGCCGCATTCTCGAAAACATAGGTCGAGGTTAGGAAAACCGGCGGCTTGAGCGAGCCTTCGGACAAAGCCGGATCGAAGCCGTGCCCCATCATCAGGGTCGAGGGGCTGAGCCGGTGATTGCCTATCTCCAGCGCCTGATGGCGCGGACGACGGCGGGGTTCGCCGGCCGTGAGGTCGGCTTCGGTGGGTGTCGGAGTCTTGGCCAAGGGATTGGACCTTTGCGAACATGTTGTGCGGCGCCCGCGTCTTTGCGCGGGGCCTTGTCATGCAGCCCTTCTCCCAAATTCGGATGGCAAGGAGAAGGGCTGTCAAACATGTTCGAGTCTTCGTTGTGCGGTTCGGCACCCGCCGAACCTTGGCCGCACCGGCCCCAGCAGTACGTTCAGGCCTGTTCCGACTCGGGCGCGCTATCGCGAAAGAAGGGCTCGACCGTACCGCTCATCTTCATGGTCAGTGGATTGCCCTTGCGGTCGCGCGTCTTGGCCATGGCGAGGCGAACCCAGCCCTCGCTCACGCAATATTCCTCAACGTTGAACCGTTCCTGCCCGTTGAAGACGATGCCGACGCCGCGCGCGAGCGAATCCTCATCGTAAAAAGGGCTGCGAGGATCGACCGAAAGACGGTCGGGCGGGGTTGGAGTGGTATCGGTCATGCGGGGCCCATAGCGAGGTTCCCTCTGCTCGTCATCCCGGCGGGGGCCGGGTCCCCAGGAGGAAGAGGGCACCGTTTGCTGCGGGCAGCGATCACTCCCAACGCGCCGAATCGAATCGGATCGGGCGGCCCACCGCTTTTGCGGCAAGCGCGCCGTCGCGCATCACGCTCTGGCCACGGATGATGGTGCCCACCGGCCGACCGGTGATCTCCATTCCCGTGAAGGGCGACCAGCCGCAGCGCGACGCGAGCCAATTGTCTTCGATCGTCCATCTGGACTTCAGATCTACCAGCGTGAAATCCGCATCATAGCCAGCCGCGATCCGGCCCTTGCCGGTCATGCCGAACACGCGTTGCGGCCCGGCGGACGTCAGCTCGACCAGCCGCTGCAGCGACAGCCGGCCGTGCGCGACATGGTTGAGCATCAGCGGCAGCAAGGTTTGCACGCCCGGCATGCCGCTCGGGCTGTCGGGGTAGGGCCTGGCCTTCTCATCCTTCGTATGCGGCGCGTGGTCCGAGCCGAGTACGTCGGGCACGCCTTGGTTGAGCCAATGCCACAAGCCATCGCGATGCGCGCCCGAGCGGATCGGCGGGTTCATCTGCGCATAAGTGCCGAGCCGCGGATAAGCATCTTCGCCGGCGAGCGTGAGATGCTGCGGCGTGACCTCGCAGGTCGCGATGTCCTTGTTCCGGCTGATATATTCGAGCTCGGCGGGCGTCGTCACGTGCAGGATATGGATCGGCCGCCGCGCGGCGCGGGCGAGGCGCAATATGCGCTGCGTCGCCAGCATCGCGCTCTCGTCGTCCCGCCACACGGGATGCGAGGAGGGGTCTCCCGCCACGCGCTCGCCCAATCGCGCCTGCATGCGCGGCTCGTCCTCGGCATGGATCGCGACACGGCGGCGGCCATGCGCGAGCACGCGCGCCAGCTCCGCATCCTCCGATACGAGCAGGTCGCCGGTCGACGCTCCCATGAATATCTTGACCCCAGCGGTGCCGGGCATCCGTTCGAGCTGGCCCAGCAACTCGGCATTGGCGCTGGTCGCACCGACATAGAAAGCATGGTCGCACCACATACGCCCCTCGGCGCGCGCGAGCTTGTCGTGGATCGCGGCTTCGCTGTCGGTATTGGGCTTGGTGTTGGGCATTTCGAATACCGCCACCACACCGCCCAGCACAGCCGCGCGGCTGCCGCTTTCCAGATCCTCCTTCGCTTCCAGCCCTGGCTCGCGGAAATGGACCTGGCTGTCGACCACGCCTGGGAGCACGGTAAGCCCGGTGCAATCGATCGTCTCGCCGGCGTCCGCCGAGTCGCCGATATGCGCGATCTTGCCGCCGCACACCCCGACCGAGGCCTGAACCGGGCCCCCGGGGGTCCAGACGTTGCCGTTCTTGAGGAGAAGGTCGTAGCTGGCCACAGGCGACTCCATTGGCAGAGGCGGTTGCACCCCCTACCTCGCGAATATGACCGCGACCACCCTTACCGACCGCGCGATCGTCCGGCTTTCCGGCGAGGATGTGCGCGGGTTCCTTCAGGGCCTCGTCACCAACGACGTGATCGGCGGCTTGCCTGTGTGGGCGGGGCTGCTCACGGCGCAGGGAAAGGCCTTGTTCGATTTCCTGGTGTGGAACGATGGCGACGACCTGCTGATCGATTGCGAGGAGGCGCAGGCCGACTCGCTTATCCGCCGCCTCACACTCTATCGCCTGCGCCGTCCGATCGTGATTGCGCGCGACGCGGCGCTCGCGGTCCATTGGTCGCCCGACGGAGACCGGGGCGTACCCGATCCCCGCCTTGCCGCGCTCGGCCGCCGTTGGATCGCACCCGCGGCCTTCACCACCGATTCCGCGGCGCAGGGTTGGCGTGCGCACCGGCTCGGCCTTGGCGTAACGGAGGGCGTTTCCGAACTGGGGACCGACAAGACCCTCTGGCTCGAAGCCAATGCCGCCGAGCTGAATGGCGTGAGCTTTTCCAAGGGCTGCTATGTCGGGCAGGAGAATACGGCGCGGATGAACTGGCGCCACAAGGTCAATCGACGGCTTGTCGTAATGCAGGTGCAGAAGGACCCGGGAGATGCGGCGAGCATATATTATGCCGATCTCGGCCTCGCGGTATTCCGGGTGCAGGTCGAACGACTCGCGACCGCGGCGGGGGCAGTCAAGGACGAGACGTTCGTGCGTCCGGACTGGCTCCAAGCCGTGCTGGCGCCTGCGGGTGAAATGTAACTATCTAGCAGCGATTATCGTTAACTATCTATTTCCGTTGCGAATCGCACCGCTTCTAGTTATCCGCAATGCTAAGGCAGAGGCGTTTGGCCCCCCTACAGTCCTTAGCGGCTCGGGTCCCCAGACGGTCAACAGACCAAAAACAAAAATAGTTTGACCGGAACACGGCATCAATTGCCGCAAAGCGAGAGTGGGGACTCTTAGAGATGCGTAGTCGCGTAAACCGTTCGGCCGTCGCCGTAATTGGTGGCCTGCTGTGCAGTATGGCCGTGCCATCGGCCGCTTCCGCCACCGATTTCTCGATCGATACGACCGTTCCGGGGGGATGGGTCGGGATCGACGGATCGGTCGGCAGCATCAACGGTACCGTCAATGTGGTGAGCCAGGGCCGGAGCGAGGGCGCGGCCATTGGCCGCATCGACCTGCATGGCCTGCGTGCGGCGACGAACACGATCGGCGATATCCAGGTCTTCTGCGTCGATGTGACGGACTGGCTCGGCAACGGAAACTTCGTCGAGAAGCCGCTGAGCTATTTCACGCAGGGCGTGGGCAGCGCGCAGGTCCTCTACACGACCTCTCAGATCAGCAACATGTTCAAATTCATGGTCTATGCCGAGCAGCAAGGGATCAACGATCCGTTGACCTCGGCGGCGGCGCAGCTCGGGATCTGGGAGATTCTCAACGAGAGCGGCACCACGTGGGACCTTACCAGCGGTAACCTTTCGGTCGCGCTGTGGGGCGGGCCGGATGCGGTGAGCCTGGCCAATAGCTGGCTAGGCGCTTTCCAGCCGACTTCGGTTGCGAGCTATCAGCTGCACCTGCTGGATCCCGGCGCCGGCAACCAGCTGCAGGCGTTCATCACGCACACCCCGCGCGATACGGTCCAGCCGGGTGTGCCCGAACCTGCGACGTGGGGCATGATCGTGCTGGGCTTCGGGCTGCTTGGCTCGGCGCTGCGCCGCGGCAAGCAGGAAGAAATGTTCGCGTAAATTTTGAACTTCAATGGGGGAGAGCCCGGGTGGCGCGACGCGCGACGCCCGGGCTTTTATTTTGCCCCGAGCGCAGCTCCGCCGTCAGCCGGCCAGCTTGCGCAGCACGTAGGGCAGGATGCCGCCGTTCAGGAAATAATCGAGTTCGTTCACCGTATCGATCCGGCAGCGCGCCTCGAACGTCGCCTCGCTGCCGTCGGCCCGCTTGACCTTGACGGTGACCATCTGGCGCGGGCGCAGGCCGGAGACATTCTCGATCGTGAATTGCTCGCTGCCGTCGAAGCCCAAAGTCTTGCGATCGACGCCTTCGGGGAATTGGAGCGGCAGCACGCCCATGCCCACCAGGTTCGACCGATGGATACGCTCGAAGCTCTCCGCGATCACCGCGCGCACGCCCAGCAGGTTTGTGCCCTTGGCCGCCCAGTCACGCGAGGAGCCGGTGCCATATTCCTTGCCCGCGACGATCACGAGGGCGGTGCCGTCGGCTTTATACTTCTGCGCGGCATCATAGATCGCCAGCGTCTCGCCGGTCGGCACATATTTGGTCATGCCGCCCTCGACGCCGGGCACCATCTCGTTGCGGATGCGGATATTGGCGAAGGTACCGCGCATCATCACTTCATGGTTGCCGCGACGCGCGCCGTAGCTGTTGAAGTCGGTCTTCGAGACCTGATGCTCGTTGAGGTAACGGCCCGCCGGGCTGTCGACCTTGATCGAGCCCGCGGGCGAAATGTGGTCGGTGGTGATCGAGTCGCCGAGGATGGCGAGCGGGCGCGCCTGGATGATGTCCTCGACCGGCGCCGGGGTCATCGTCATGCCTTCGAAGTAAGGCGGGTTCTGCACATAGGTCGAGCCAGCGGACCAGTTGTAGGTATCCGACCCCTCGACCTGGATACCGCGCCACTTGGCGTCGCCTTCGAACACGTTGGCGTAGCGCGTGCGGTACATATCGCTGTCGATCACCGAGGAGATGAGGTCGCTTACCTCCTGGTTGGTCGGCCAGATATCCTTGAGCATCACCGGCTTACCGTCTTCGGTCGTACCGATCGGGGTGGTGGTGATGTCTTCGCGGACCGTGCCCTTGAGCGCATAGGCCACCACGAGCGGCGGGCTGGCGAGAAAATTGGCGCGCACGTCGGGCGAGACGCGGCCTTCGAAATTGCGGTTGCCCGAGAGGACGCTGGCCGCGACCAGATCATTCTCGTTGATCGCCTTGCTGATCGGTGCAGGCAGCGGGCCCGAATTGCCGATGCAAGTGGTGCAGCCATAGCCGACGAGGTTGAAGCCGATCGCGTCGAGATCTTCGGAAAGCTTGGCCTTGTTGAGATAATCGGTGACGACCTGGCTACCCGGCGCGAGGCTGGTCTTGACCCAGGGCTTGGGCTTGAGGCCGAACGCGCGCGCCTTGCGCGCGACCAGGCCCGCCGCCACCAGCACCGACGGATTCGACGTGTTGGTGCAGCTCGTGATCGCCGCGATCACGACATCGCCGTGGCCGACATCGAAGTCGCCGCCTTCGACCGCGACACGCTGATCGCTCTCGCCTGTCTTCTTGTAGCCGGTGACCAGCTCATTGTTGAAATTGTCGTCGACGTTCGACAGCAGCACCTTGTCCTGCGGACGCTTGGGGCCGGCGAGGCTCGGCTGCACGGTCGACATGTCGAGCGCGAGCGTATCGGTGAAGACCGGATCGGGCGCGGCCGCGTCGCGCCACATGCCCTGTGCCTTGGCATAGGCCTCGACCAACTCGATCTGGACGTCGTCGCGGCCGGTAAGGCGCAGATAATTGATCGTCGCGGTATCGACCGGGAAGAAGCCGCAGGTGGCGCCATATTCGGGCGCCATGTTGGCGATGGTCGCGCGGTCGGCGAGCGTGAGCGCGTCGAGGCCCGGGCCATAGAATTCGACGAAGCGGCCGACCACGCCCTTCTGGCGCAGCATCTGGGTTACGGTCAGGACCAGATCGGTCGCGGTGATGCCCTCGGCGAGCGTGCCGGTCAGCTTGAAGCCGACCACCTCGGGGATCAACATCGAGACCGGCTGGCCAAGCATCGCTGCTTCGGCCTCGATCCCGCCCACGCCCCAGCCGAGCACGCCCAGGCCGTTGACCATGGTGGTATGGCTGTCGGTGCCGACGCAGGTGTCGGGATAAGCGACCTCCTGGCCGTCCGCATCCAGCGAAACCCACACGGTCTGCGCGATATTCTCGAGATTGACCTGGTGGCAGATGCCCGTACCGGGCGGCACCACCTTGAAATTGTCGAGCGCCTTGGAGCCCCAGCGCAGGAACTCGTAGCGTTCCATGTTGCGGGCATATTCAATCTCAACATTGTCCTTGAACGCATTGGCCGTGCCGAACTCGTCGACCATCACCGAATGGTCGATGACGAGGTGCACCGGCACCAAGGGATTGATCTTCTGCGCATCGCCGCCGAGCTGGCCCATCGCATCGCGCATCGCCGCCAGATCGACCACGCAAGGCACACCGGTGAAATCCTGCATCAGCACGCGCGCCGGGCGATACTGGATCTCGCGCTCCGACGTGCGGTCGGTCAGCCACTGGACCATCGCCTTGAGGTCGTCGGTCGTAACAGTGGTGCCGTCCTCGAAGCGAAGCAGGTTCTCGAGCAATACCTTCATGCTGAAGGGCAGGCGCGAAATGTCGCCGATCGTCTCCGCCGCCTTGGCGAGCGAATAATAGGAGAGCTGACGCCCACCGACCTCCAGCGTCGAACGGGTGCCGAGCGTGTCCTGGCCAACGGCGGTCATGGCGGGATTCCTTATGCTGCGATGCGGTGCGTGAGGTGCCCCTAGCAAGGGGAGCCGGGTGGGGAAAGGGGTGCGTCCGGCCTTATGCGCGGATCGTTCGGCCCTTCCGCCGGTTCACCCCTGTCGAGGAGCTGTCATGCCGAAGATTCTGGACCACTGGACGGTGATGCCGCACGGTCCGCTGGAAGAGGTCGACGATGGCATTCTGACCGTCGCGGGCGAGGTCGCGATGCCGCTCGGCCGCTTTCCGCGACGGATGACGGTGATCACACTCGACGAAGCGCGCACCGCGATCTGGAGCGCAATCGCGCTCGCCGAGCCCGAAATGGCGCGGATCGAGGCGCTTGGACGCCCGAGCTTCCTGATTGTGCCGAGCGACGCGCATCGGCTCGATGCCCGGATCTGGAAGGCGCGCTATCCCGAACTGCGCGTCGTCACCGCGACAGGTGCGCGCGCCGGCGTGAGCAAGGTGGTCCCGGTCGACAGCACCGAGACCGCGTGGAATGATCCGGCGGTCCGCTTCGAGACGGTGCCCGGGACCGGAGGCCATGAAGGTGCCCTTACCGTACGGCGTGGCGAGCGGCTGACCCTGATCGTCAACGATGTGATCGGGCATGTCCGCCATCCGCATGGCCTGGGCGCCAGGCTGATGGCACGGCTGATGGGGTTCGGCGTGTCCGGCCCCGAGGTGCCTTGGCTGATCAAGCGCAGGATTATACGGAATCCAGCTCGGCTGGCGTCGCAGTTCCGGCAATGGGCGAACGAGCCCGCACTGATACGGATCATCGTGTCGCATGGCGATCCGATCGAAAAAGCACCAGCGGCCGCGCTGAGGACGCTGGCGGACGGGCTCGACTCTTAAGCCGCCACGATCGCGCGCCACTTCGCAAATTGGGCATAGTCGAATGGCTCGGACAGAAGTAGCCCGGCCTGATCGTCGCGCCACCAGCGGATGGTCGCGGCACGCGGGGGCAGGCCGGGCAGCGCGATCGCGCACGGCGCGCCGGCGTGGAGTGGATCGGGCGCACCGATCTGCACACCCGCCTGCGAAACATTGCCGACGCGCACAGGGCGATCCTCGGCGCCGAGCTTGAGCAGGCCATTCATATCGACACTGAGCCGCGGCGGACGCAGCGTCCCTACCCTTTCGTCGAATGAACAATGCGCCAGCATGGCGGCCATCGGCATCGGCTCGTCGAACGACACGCCGATCATGTCGGGCTCCGCCCAGGCGATGCATCCGCTCAGCTTATGGCCGGTTCGCACCTCGATCTCGACATGCGCGCCTGTCTCTACCGGAACATAGATCTCAGCCTTGAGCCCTTCGGGAGAAATATCGCGTAGCAGGCATAATTCCTCGCGGCCCGTGCCGAGCCGGATTTTGGCGACCTGCATCACGGTCGTGTGGCGGATGCTGCGCCGGCGTTCCTGCACCGGCTCCTCCACATTTGCTCTGAGTTTGGAAAAGAACACGCAAACTCCACCGGCCTCGGGTTGGACAAGCTGAATGCCTGATCAACTCGTAACCATTCCCGCCTCAACATCGTTGGCGGCAAATTAACGATCATTATTTCAGGACCGTTCCCGGAACGACTCACTGGCCGGATTAATGGGCCAGGAAGGGCGTCAGCGGATGCCCGCGCGCCACTGCGCGAAGGTGGGATAGTCGAAGGGGTCGGTCAGCATCAGGCCCGCATCCCCGTCACGCCACCAGCAAACGGCCGCGGCACGCGCGGGCAGGCCTGACAGGGCAACCGAGCAGGCGGCCCCGGTTCGTAGCGGCTCGGGCGCGGCGATCTGCATTCCCGCCTGAGAAATGTTGCCGATGCTCACCATTCGCGCCGCGGCGCCGATCCGTAGCAGCCCCCGCAAATTCACCTTGAGCCGGGGCGGGCGCAAACTGCCTCCGTTTACCTCGAATGAGCAATGCGCGAGCATCGCCGCCGCGGGGATCGGCGAGTCGAAGGCAACGCCGATATCCTTGTCCGCGACCCAGACGACCTTTCCGCGGACCGTGTGCGCGGTGCGCAATTCGATATCTAGGGATGCGCCCCGCTCCAGTGGAATATAGACTTCCGCCTTCAAACCCTCCGCCGAAATGTCGCGGAGCAGGCACAATTCCTCGCGCCCCGACGACAGCCTTATCTTCGCGACCTGATTGACGACGGCATGGCGGACGCTGCGCCGACGGTCTTCGACAGGGGTTTCCGCCGTTAGGCTGGGTTTGGAAATGAACACGAAAACTCCGCCGGTACAGTAGTTTGGTTCAGGATCATGAGCTTAAATCGATAACTTTTGACGGCTCAAACATGGCTGCCAAGTCATTAACGAGGCTCAGGAAACCGGCAGACGCGCGACGCTTCCCCCCGAGAAGATCAGGCTCTAGCCTCGCGCATGAGGATATCATGCCGCCGCCCCCACCCCCGCCCTTGCCCGAAGAGGCCCTGGAAGAGCGCTTTCTTGCCGCCACCGGTCCCGGCGGGCAGAACGTCAACAAGGTTGCGACCGCGGTCCAGCTCAGGCTCGACGTCTATGCGCTGCGACTGCCGCCCGACATTTTCGCGCGGCTGAAAGCGCTGGCGGGCAGCCGCTGGACGCTCGACGGCGGCATCCTCGTCACCGCGCGCACCCATCGCACGCGCGAGGCCAATCGCCAGGAAGCGCGTCGCCGGCTGGCCGAATTGGTCGCAGAAGCGCGCATCCGCCCAGAGCGCCGGATCAAGACCAAGCCCAGCAAGGCGGCGAAGGCCAAGCGGGTCGAGGCCAAGGCGCGAACGGGGGCGGTGAAGAAGAATCGAGCCAAACCTCAGCTCGATTAGGCCTGTTACGTCACCCCCGGCGAAAGCTGGGGCCTATTCCCAACCGATCAGTTGATGCGCCGGCGGGATCGGCTGTGGCCAAAAAAACAAGCCACCGCCCCGGCGGACCGGGACGGCGGCAGTAACTTTGGGGAGGGAGAGGATGTTTACGCGACTTCTGCCATCTGGCCTTCGTTCGGCTCGCGCAGCACATAGCCGCGGCCCCAGACGGTCTCGATATAATTCTCGCCGCCGCATGCCAGGCTGAGCTTCTTGCGCAGCTTGCAGATGAAGACGTCGATGATCTTGAGTTCGGGCTCGTCCATTCCGCCATACAGGTGGTTCAGGAACATTTCCTTGGTCAGCGTGGTGCCCTTGCGGAGCGAAAGCAGCTCCAGCATCGCATATTCCTTGCCAGTCAGATGGACGCGGGCGCCATCGACCTCGACCGTCTTCGCGTCGAGATTGACCGCGAGCTTGCCGGTCTTGATGACCGACTGGCTGTGGCCCTTCGAGCGGCGGACGATCGCGTGGATACGGGCGATCAGTTCCTCGCGGTGGAACGGCTTGGTGACATAATCGTCGGCACCGAAGCCGAGCGCGCGAACCTTCGCGTCCATCTCGGCAATGCCCGAAAGAATGAGGACCGGAGTCTGGACCCGCGAGGTGCGCAGCTTCTTGAGCACGTCGTAGCCGGTCATGTCCGGCAGGTTGAGGTCGAGTGCGATCAGGTCGTAATCGTACAGCTTGCCGAGATCGAGGCCTTCCTCACCGAGGTCGGTCGTATAAACGTTGAACCCTTCCGAGCTCAGCATCAGCTCGATCGAGCGGGCAGTCGTTGGATCGTCTTCGATAAGCAGAACACGCATGGCCTAAACCCCTGTCTCCTGGCGTGCGGGACGGAACCCCCGCCCAATCCGTCAACGCGCTTGGTTACGAACACGGTAATGAAGGTTAAAGGTTAACAAGAGCCTAAACGTCTTAACCTTTCTTACGTATCCGCGCCACTACGGTCCAAAAATCGCGCAAAACAGCCAATTCGGACGTTTTGCCAATCCATCCGTGCCGGAGCAGATTGGGTGCTTCATGCCTTTTTGCGGCTCCGCATAAGCGGCTGTATGCGCGTTCCGAACGCGTCGACTCCATCCAAAAAGTCATCGAAGGTCAGCAATACGCCGCCGGTATTGGGTACCTCGGCCATTTCGTCGAGCATGCGTGCGACGCTTTCGTAGGAGCCGACCAGGGTTCCCATATTGAGATTTACCGCGCTCTCTCTGTCGGCGAGCTGGCGAACGTTGGTGGTCGCGCTCGTTTTGTCCGCCGCGCCCTGCTCGCCCAGCCAGGCGACCGCTTCGTGGTCGACACCCTCGCGATAGTGGATCCACTTCTCCATCGCCTCCTCGTCGGTCTCGGCCGCGATCACCATCACCAGCACGAACACGGAGACGTCGCGCCCGGTCCTTTCCGTCGCAAGCGCGAGGCGTTCATTGTTTGAGGCGAAAGCCTTGGGCGTGTTTACGCCCTTGCCCAGGCAGAAAGCGTAATCCGCATATTGCGCGGAGAAAGCCAGACCCGCGTCCGACGAGCCCGCGCAGATGATCTTGACGTCGCCCTCGGGCTTGGGTCGGACGCGGCAATCGTCCATCTGATAATATGCGCCTTTGAAATCGGAGACGCCGGTCGCCCACAGCTCGCGCAATATGTGCGCATATTCGCCGAGCATGTCGTAGCGGTTGCGGAAATGCTCGTCGCCGGGCCACATTCCCATCTGACTATATTCCGGGCGCTGCCAGCCGGTGATCAGGTTCAGGCCAAATCGCCCGTGGCTGATCGAATCGATCGTGTTGCACATGCGCGCGGCGAAAGCGGGCGGGATTACGAGCGTCGGGCAGGTCGCGTAGATCTTGATCCTGTCCGTGACCGCCGCGAGCCCCGCCATCAGTGTGAAGCTCTCCAGCCCATATTCCCAGAATTGGGTCTTTCCGCCGAACCCCCGGAGCTTGATCATCGACAGCAGGAAATCGATCCCGTGCGCCTCGGCCTTGAGCGCGATCTCCTTATTCAGGTCGAAGCTCGGCATATATTGCGGGCTATTCTCGCTGATCAGCCAGCCATTGTTGTTGATCGGGATGAACACGCCGACCTGCATGGGACTTACTCCTCGATGAGCGCCTTCCCCGCCAGCCAGGCGAGCGCGAATTGGTGGAAGCTTTCCGGATCGGTGACGTTGCAGGCGTGCCCGCCCCAGCGCATCGTCACTTCGGTCCCGCCGTTGAAGGGCGAGAGATGGTCGACGATCCGCGTCGTGGCGATCGACGGCACCAGTACGTCGTCGCTGGCACAGACCGCCAGCAGAGGCGTGCCGATCTCGCCGACCCGATCGAGGATGTCGAACGCGCGAGCGGCCGCAATCCTGCTCGCCAACGTGGCGATTTCCGGGAAATGCTCGACCGTGGCGCGAACCTGCGCGGCAACATCCTCCTCATGCAGCGCGGTCCAGTCCGCGGGGTAAAGGAAGATAGACTGGGCCTCGGCATAGGCCTGCGGGCCGCCGTCCCGCAGCAGCCGCAGCCGCGCGTCGAAGCAGCGCCCGGTATGCGGCTCGAGCCGCGCCCAGCCATTGATCACCAGCAGCCGCCGCAGCCGCGTGCGCGCCTTGAGCGCGATCGCCATGCCGATCATCCCGCCGATCGCATGACCGACGAAATGCGCGCGCTCGATTGCAAGCGTGTCCATCAGCGCGATCACATCGTCGGCCATATCCTCGATACTGACCGTCTCGGGCAAAGCCGGGTCGCTGCGCCCGGTGCCGCGATGATCATAGACGAGGACACGGAAATGCTCGGCGAAGGCCTCGACATTGGGCCGCCAATAATGCGCGGAGCCGCCGAGGCCGGGTGAAAGAATGAGCGGCTCGGCGTCGGGCGGCCCGTACAGGTCGTAATGGAGCCCGGCGGCTTCAGGCACCGATATGCGCCACCGACGCTATCTCGACCAGGCAATCGGGCTTCACCAGCTCGCACTTGATACAATAGCGCGCCGGCTTCTGGCCCGAAAAATACTCGGCATAGACCGCGTTGAAGGCGGCATAATCGGCCAGATCCTTGAGGAAGATGTGGTTCATCGCCACGTCCGCCAGCGTAGCGCCCGCTGCCTCGAGCGTGATCTTGATCACCTCCAGCACATGGCGCGTCTGCGCGGCGGCGTCACCCACATGCAGCACGGTGCCGCCCTCGCCCAACGCGAGCACGCCCGAGACATAGACCGTGTTGCCCGCCTTCGCGCCGGCCGAATATGGCGCGATCGGCGTCGGGAACTTGGGCGGATTGATCGCCTCGAACGGCATCTTACTCTCCTTCTTCTATCTGCCCGAAGCTGCCGCAGAAATCGGCGACGGTGGAGACCCAGCCAAAGAATTTCTCCACATTGTAGACGGTCGCCTGTTGCGTGAATTCGGGGCCAAGATGGTGGGTCGCATCCTCCAGCATCACCCCGAAATATTCGAGGTGGAAGCCGTCGCGCAGGGTGCTCTCGACGCAAACATTGGTGGCGATTCCGACGAAGACAATGTTGCGGATACCGCGCGCGCGAAGCGTCTGGTCGAGCTGCGAGTTGAAGAAGGCCGAATAGCGCGTCTTGTGCAGTCGGATGTCGCCAGGCTTCGGGGCCAGCGCATCGACCAGATCATAATCCCAGCCCCCGCGCGCGAGCAATTGCCCGCTGAGCTCGGGCCGCGCGCGCATCGTCTTGAGCGCATTGGACTTATGGAAATTGGGCGAGCCCGGGCCGCCCGCTTCGACATAATCCGGGTCCCAGCCATTCTGCAGATAGATGACCTGCACGCCCGCCGCGCGGGCTGTCTCCAGCACGGTCGCGATCTTGCCGATCGTGCTGGCCGCACCCGTTATGTCGAAGCCGGCCAGATCGACATAGCCGCCGGGCGAGGCATAGGCATTCTGCATGTCGATCACGACGATGGCGGTCTGATCGGCAGCGAGCCTGATCGGTTCGGGCCTCGCGGGTAAGGTTACCATCCGTTCCGAGGACGGACAGGCGGGTTCGACGATGCCGCCGCTCTGCTGCATTGACGCGATGGTGGCCCGTTCGAGTCGGGCGCGCAAGTCCCCGCCTTTCCGTCACCCCAGCGAAAGCTGGGGTCTCGGGATGCGAGGGCGTCCCGCTTCTCCTGAGATGCCAGCGGACGCTGGCATGACGAGAAGCCGCTTACTCGTACCTGAGCGCCAAAATTGGATTGGCGCGCGCGACGCGGAAGGCATGGCTCGCGATCGTCGCGATCGCGATCCCAAGCGCGAGCCCGCCTGCGAGCAGGAACGGCATCGGCCCCAGCCCCACGCGCTGGTCGAATTTGTTGAGCCAGTCGCGCATCACCCACCAGGCGATCGGCCAGGCGATCATATTTGCGATCAGCACCGGCCGGCTGAACTGCCACACGAGCAGCTGCACGATGTCGCGCGTGCGCGCGCCGAGCACCTTGCGGATCCCGATCTCCTTGGTCCGACGCTCGGCGGTAAAGGAGGCGAGCCCGAACAGGCCGAGACAGCCGACCACCACCGACAGCAAGGCAAAGCCCGCGAAAAGCTGCCCGCGCGCTGTGTCCGCCTTATATTCGCCGCGCAGGATATCGTCGGCGAAATCGGCCTGGAACGGCACTTGCGGCAATAGCCGGTTCCAGACGCCCTCCACTTCGCCGCGCAACTTGTTGGGCGCGATGCCGGCATAACGGATGTCGATATGCGTGAAGGCGTTCTTGGCCATCAGGAACATGATCGGCTGCAACGGGTCGTGCATCGAGCGGAAGCGCGCATCCTGGACCACGCCGACGACTGTGGCGGGCACCAGACCGATTTCCTTGAGCGACAGGCCAGCGGTCATTGTCTTGCCGATCGCGGCTTCAGGCGTGCGGAAGCCCAGCCGCTGCGCCGCGCTTTCGCTCAGGACGACATTGGCCCCGCGCGCTGCGAACGCGCGCTCCGCATCCATGTTGACGGGGAAGGGCGTGGTCGCATCATCGCGCGGACGATTTTCGTCGAAATCGCGCCCCGCGAGTATCTTCATCCCCATCGCGCGGAAGAAGCCAGCCTGCGTCGTATAGTCGCCGATGCTGATCGACGAGCTGCTGCCGGGCAGGAAGACACCGGTCATGCTGTTGTTGTTGGGCTGGATCGCGATGCCGGTCGCGGCAGCCGCCTGCACACCGGGCAGGCGGCGGATCTGATCGACCAGACGCATCGTAACCTTGTCGACGCCCTGCGCGTCGAGGTTGCTCACCTGGAACAGACCCTCGCGCTGATATCCCTGATTGGCGGTACGCGCGTAGACGGTTTGCGCGTAGATCACGATCGTGCAGATGATGAGCGCGATCGAGACCGCGAACTGGCCGATCACCAGCACGTTGCGCAGTGCCCCCGATCCTTGCGCGTCGGCCGCCGATTTGTTGGCCCGCAACACACGGGCCGGCTCGAACCGCGACAAATAGAAAGCGGGATAGACGCCGCCCGCAGCCCCCACCAGCAGCACCAGACCGAGCAAATATGGCAGCACGGTATCGACGCCGAAATAATTGAGCGAGATCTGCGCGCTAAGGAAATCGTTGAAGGTCGGCAGCAGCAATTCGACCAAAGCCAGCGCGATCACCATCGCGATCGCTGCGACCAGCACCGATTCGCCGATAAACTGCGCGATCAGCTGGCTCCGCGTCGCCCCCAATACCTTGCGCAGCGCCACTTCGCGTGCCCGCTGCGAGGCACGCGCGGTCGCGAGATTGGTGAAGTTCACGCATGCCATGCCCAGCACCATCAAGGCGACCAGGCCGAAGGTGAGCACGGTGCGCTTGTCGTTGGTCGGGCGGATGCCGAACCTTTGCCCTTTGCCGAGATGGACGTCGCGTACATTGACTAAGGCGAAGTCCTGGAAATCGCCCTGGTTGGACCGTTCGCCATTGGTGACGTCGTCGGGGATGTTGCGCTTCTTCCAGGCGGGAATCTGCGCGTTGATGTCGGCCGCGCTCGCGCCGGGGCGCAGCTTCACATAATACCAGCCTCCCTGGCTGCCCCAACTCGTCATGAAGGTGGGAAACCCGCTGAATTCGGTATTGGGATCGACGCGGGCGACGATATTGGCAGCGAACTGACTGTTCTTGGGAATGTCCTTGAACACGCCGGTGATGCGATAATCCACATTGCCGTTGTTGAGGCCCAGCGTCAGCGTCTTACCGACCACGTTGATCGTGCCAAAGCGGCGGATCGCCTCGCTCTCGCTGATCGCGAGCGAGTGGGTGTCGTCCAGCACGTGCGCGGGATTGCCGCGGACGAACGGGAATTGGAGCACGTCGAAGATGTTGCTGTCGACGATGCGGACTTCGTCGGTGACTTTGGCGACGCCGTCCTGCAGCACCACCGGCTGTTCGGATTTGACGTAGACGATCTTCTCGATTTGCGGGAAATCCTTCGCCAATGCGCGGCCCGCGACGAACTCGGTCATCTGCATGGGCATCTCTTCAGTGCCCTTCTTGTCCGCCTTGTAATAGGTCTGGAACTGGAAGGCGCGGTCCGCCCCCGGCAACGCCGCGTCATAGTTCATCTCGTAGCGGACATAGAGCAGGATCAGCACCGCCGCGGCCAGGCCGAGCGCCAGCCCGACGATGTTGATGAACGCGTAGGTCTTGTTCTTGGCAAGCGCCCGAAGACCGACGGTGAGATAGTTGCGAATCATGACACTATCCTATTCGTAGCGAAGTGCGTGGATGGGGCGCACGCGCGCGACGCGCAGCGTGTGTCCGGCGACGGTGATGAGTGCGATGGCGAGCGCGAGCGCGCCGGCAAGGGCGAAGGGCGTGATCGTGAGCGGGATGCGCAGATCGAACTGGTTGAGCCAATCGCGCATTGCCCACCAGCCGACCGGCCAGGCGATCAGGTTCGCGATGACCACCGGCTTGGAGAATTGCCAGGCGAGCAGACGCACAATGTCGAGCACTGTCGCGCCCAGCACTTTGCGAATGCCGATCTCCTTCGTCCGCCGCTCGGCCGCGTGCGCAGCAAGCGCGTAAAGTCCAAGACAGGCGATCAGAATGCCCATGATTGCAAAGGCAGCGAACAGCGCCATTCGGCCGCGTTCCGCGGCATAGGCCTGACGGGTGATGTCGTCGGCGAACTGCGCCTCGAACGGGATTTCCGGTTCGTACCGGCGCCAGACCCTGTTTAGTGCGGACATTACCGCGTTGGGGCTCGCGGCCCGGAAGCGGACCAGCACCTGGGTGCATTGGGTCGGATCGTAGATGTAGACGGTTGGCGAGATCGGATCGCGCGCAGAACGGAAACGGATATCGTCTACTACGCCGACAATCGTAGCCGGCACCATATCCATTCCGTCGAACGCAACCTGGATATTTTGGCCGAGAGCCGCGCGCGGCGCTTTGAAGCCGAACCTGGCCGCGGCGGAACGGCTGACGACCACATTTAGTCCCCGCCGCTTGAGGTCAGCGGGGGCGGCAGTGTCCGCTCGGTCGGCGGCGACCCGGTCGCCGAACATGCGCCCGGCTAACAGCTCGGCGCCGGTGGTCGGGAGGAAATCCGCATCCACGGCGACACGCGTCATGGTGATATACTCACCCGCACCGGGCGCCCGCGTCAGGCGCGGCGACGTGTCGTCCGAACCAAGGCCGAGACTGGTGCGTCCCGCCATGGTCACGCCGGGTATTGCGAGCATGGCCGCGCGCGCTGCGACATATTCGCTGCCCTGCGTGAAGCGCCAGGCATTCGCGATCTGTACCAATCCGTCACGCCGATATCCGGGATCGGCCTGCTCGACGAAGCGGGTCTGCGACCAGATCACGAGAGTGCTGACGATCAAGCCGATCGCGATCGCAAATTGGACGACCACCAGCAACGAGCGGAGCAGGCCGCTGCTAGCTGTCTCCGTCGATCCGCGATTGGTGTGGAGAACGGGTGCCGGGTTTGCGCGGCTGACGGCAAAGGCGGGGTAAAGACCGCCTGCCAGTGCGGTAATTGCGAAAAGGATTGCAACCACCGGCAAGATGCCGCGCGCGCCAAGATAGATGACCCGCATTTCGGCTCCGACAGCGTGCGCTATCCAGGGCATCAAAAGTTCGGTCAACGTCAGCGCGAGCAGCATTGCAACCGCGGAAACCACCAGACTTTCAACCATGAACTGTGTGGCGAGCTGCCCCCGGGATGCGCCGAACACCTTGCGCAATGCCACTTCACGTGCGCGTTGGATTGCTCGCGCGGTGCTCAAATTGACGAAGTTCACGACCGCCATGGCAAGCGTGAGCAGCGCCACGACTGCGAAAGTCCCCAGCGCGCGCGGGTCTCCGCCCGGCGTCTCGGCTCCCTCCTGAGCCTTGCCAAGGTGGACGCCGGTGATCGGCGCGAGCGTGAATTCGAACACGCCCGCTTTCGCGAGCGACACCGTCTGGCCGTTGATCACCACCGGTGTCATCACGCGCTTGGCCCACGCGGACAGCCCAGCGTTCACCGCGGCAGCGTCGGCGCGGTTCCGGAACTTCACATAATGGTGCTGGCCCAATACGCCCCAACCGCGGGCATCCTGGGGGACCTGATTGAAGTCGCGTCGAACCAACAAGCCCAGCCGCAGGCTGCTATTGCGCGGAAGGTCGCGCAGAACCCCGGTGATGCGACGACCCTTCTTGCCCGGCCCCGCGCCGAAAGTGACCATCTTGCCTAGCACGTCGGAGGTCCCGAGGAGGCGGATTGCCTGGCTTTCGGTCATTACGATCGAATGGGGGTCCGCCAAGGCAGTCGCCGCCGATCCGTGCGCAAAAGGCAGGTTGAAGACCTTGAAGAATTCAGGATCGACGGTGAGCACGTCGACGAAGACCGGTTGGCCGTCTCGCTCCGTGACCGTTTTTCCGGACGCAGCCGAAGTAATCGCCTCGATCTGCGGAAAGGCTGCCGGCAGTTGCTCGTAAATGGCGAACGGGCTCAGCTGCGAGTGGACATCCGGCTGGCCGGGCGGATGGACCGTCGTCTGGAATTGGTAGACGCGCTCGCTATCGGCGAGCCAGCTATCGTAGCTTCGTTCGTAGCGGACATAGCTGAGGATCATCAGGCAACCGGCGAGACCGAGCGCAAGACCGCCGATGTTGATCGCGGACTGGACGCGATTGCGCGCCAGCATCCGGATCGCGATCGTCAGATAATTGCGCCACATCGCGCCCGCCTCCGTCCTTCCCATTTTCGATGAGGGCCCCCGCGATGCCGCCCGGCACGCCGGAAGGGACGCGGCCCACGAAGGCCCTCACCTGTGTCCCTCCGCTGACCACGGAGGAGTTTGTTCGCGTCAGGCCGCGCGCTTGCGCTCGGCGAGCACTTGCCCATCGAGCATGTTGACGACGCGACCCGCATAATCAGCGTGGCTCGGCGAGTGTGTGACCATCACCACGGTCGTGCCCTCGCGATTGAGCGCCTGGAGCATCCGCATAACCTCCTCGCCATGATGCGTATCGAGATTGCCGGTCGGCTCGTCGGCCAGGATCAAATCGGGATTGCCGACCACCGCGCGCGCCACTGCCACGCGCTGCTGCTGGCCGCCCGACAATTGGCTGGGGCGATGGTCGGCGCGGTGCGCGACGCCGACCTTGTCCATTACCGCGTCGACCCGCGCGCGCCGCTCGGCAGCACCGATGCCGTGATAAAGCAAAGCGAGCTCGACATTTTCGCGCACCGAAAGCTCGTCGACCAGGTTGAAGCTCTGGAAGATGAAGCCGATGTGGCGCTTGCGCACGTCGCTCAGCTTCGCCTCGCTCAGCCCGGCTACCTCGGTCTCGCCAAACTTGTAGGAGCCGGACGACGGGCTATCGAGCAGGCCCAATATATTGAGCAAGGTCGATTTGCCGCATCCCGACGGGCCCATGATCGCGACGAACTCGCCGTCCATGATGTCAAGGTCGATCGAATCGAGCGCGGTCGTCTCGACCGTGTCGGTGCGATAGACCCGGGAAAGATTACGTAGAGTCAGCATCGGCTAGTCCCCTTGGCTCAATTCGTGATGTTCAGCCGATCCTTGTCGGCGAAACCGGTATAGGGAGAGGTGATCACCTTCTCGCCCGGGTCGAGCCCGTCGAGCACCTCGATATAATCCTCGTTGCGGCGGCCCAAGCGAACCTGGCGCTTGATCGCGTGGCGGCCATCGGGCGCGACCACGAACACCCAGCTTCCGCCCGTATCGTTGTAGAACGCACCGTTGGGCAGCAGCCGAGCGGGCGTCGGATCGCCGAAGGTCAGCCTGGCCTGCATCGTCTGGCCGCGCTGGATGCCCTTGGGCTCGTCGCCCAGGAACCAGAGGTCGGCCTCGAAGATACCGTTCTTCACTTGCGGATAGATGCGCGCGACCTTCAATTTGTAAGTCTTGCCGGCATAATCGACCGTCGCGATCTGGCCGGTCTGAACGCGGCCGAGATAGAATTCGTCGACCTGCGCGCGCAGCTTGTTGTGGCCCGGGCTATCGATCTGGCCAAGTCGCTCGCCGCGATTCATGCTCTGGCCAATCTGGATCGAAAAAGCCGAAAGCTGGCCGTCGACCGGCGCGCGCAAATTAAGCTGATCAAGGTTGGTGCGGGCGATGCCGAGCGCACCCTGCAGCGTGTTCGCCGTGGCGCGCATCTGCGACACCTGCGTCGTCTGCAGCCGGCCTTCGGCGGCCTTGGTGCCGCGCACTTCCGCCAGCTTGCGCTGCGCCAGGACGAGATCGTCGCGGGTGTCGTCGAACACCTTGCCCGCGACGAATCCGCGCTGCGCGAGCGGGGCTTGCAGATCATATTGGCGCTTGGCCTTGGCATATTCGTTTTCGGCCTGGGTCACGGCCTGCTCGTTGGCGGAGCGGGTCTGCTCAAGGCTAAGTTCGGCGAGCTGGAGATTATAGACCTGCTGCGCCACGTCCGTCTGCGAACGCAGGGTGGCAAGCTGAAGGTCGGCATTGGTCAGAACCGCCAGCAGCTGACCCTTCTTCACAAAAGCGCCATCCTCGACCAGGATCTTGTCGACACGGCCACCCTCGACCGCATCGAGATAGACGGTGAGTAGGGGTGTCACGAGCGAGCGGAGCGGCAGGAAATCGTCGAACGTGCCGTTGCGCACCTCGGAGATGGTAAGGCGATCGGACTGCACCGACTGCGTATTGCCGCGCGGCGCCAGGAACCAGGCCAGCCCGAGCAGCAGCAGCGCGAGCGCGCCACCCGCATATTTGGCCCAGCCGGGCAGCTTCCTCTTCTCGATGACGCGGTCCATGCCGCCGGACAGCGACTTGGCTTCGGTATCGGATTTCATGCGGACAACGCTCATGGATGAGTCCTAAGCAGAGATCGTGCCAGAGGCTGTTCACAGAAGCGAAAGGTTCGCGCACACCTCCGCCTGTCCGTTTCCGGACACTTGAGTGTCCATGTGCGGACAGGCGGCGGACAGAAGGCCATTAGCGCGAAGCCATCTGGGCGTTCTGGTCGTGCATCGCGTGCTGCAGTTGGGCATGGGCGTCGGCGACGCTTTCGCGGCGGCAGGCGCTGGCGCTGCTGAGGTTCGCGTTCTCGATCCAGCAGACCGTGCGGGCGGCGTGGTCGATGCGACCGTCCAGCGCCGCACGGCCGGAAGCGGTCGAAAGATCGAGGTCGGCGTAGCGGACGCGTGAGGTCGCGGCCTGGGCTTGCGAACTGGCCATCACGCTGACGCCTGTGGCGATCATCGAGACGGCGAAAGCAAGGGGGGACAAGCGGCTCATAATCATTACTCCCGGATCAAATCGGCGTGGTTGCCGATGCCAATTCACACAGCATCGCCCGTGCCAACCCCACCAGGCATTTGATTTACTGTGATATTCTGCTTCGCCGCTTGGTCTCACCCAATGACGAGTGGCCGCTACCGGACACATTTCCGTCCGGGGGCGGACAGTTTGGCACGTTTGTTGATTGGAACGGTGCCGATAGCTAACGAGCTGATCGGGGAGTGATGATGGCGGACAAACCCGCATTCGATCTGTGTGTCGTAATCGACGACGATGCCGACATCCTGCTGGCGGCGCGGCTGCTGCTGCGCGAATTGTTCGCCGAGGTGGTCACCACGCTTTCTCCCGCACAGGCGATGGAGGTGATTGCCGAGCGCTCTCCCGACGCGATCCTGCTCGATGCCAATTTCATGCGCGGCGCGACCGACGGGCGCGAGGGCTTCCTCTGGCTCGGCCGCATCCTCGAGAAAGACCCGGATGCCGTAGTAGTGCTGATCACCGCACATGGCGGGGTGCAGATCGCGGTGGAGGCGATGAAGCAGGGCGCCACCGATTTCGTCTCCAAGCCCTGGAATAATGAGCGGCTGCTCGCAACAGTGCGCACCGCCGCCGCCTTGCGCAGGCAGCGCCGCGCCACCGACGTCGAAAAGGCCAAGGCGGAGGCAATCGCGTCGCCGGCCTCCGGCGAAATCCCCCTGCTGGGTGAAAGCAACGCAATGCGGCGCGTCCTGGCATTGGTCGAGCGTGCCGCGCCGACCCAGGCCAATGTGTTGATCACGGGCGAAAACGGGACCGGTAAGGAGCTCGTGGCACGCGAAATCCATCGCCGCTCGCATCGCGCGGGCAAGGTGATGCTCTCGGTCGATCTAGGCGCGATTGCCGAGCATCTGATCGACAGCGAGTTGTTCGGCCATGTGAAAGGAAGCTTCACCGATGCGCGGGCCGACCGGATCGGCCGGATGCAGGCGGCGGACGGCGGCACATTGTTCCTCGACGAGGTCGGCAACCTTCCACTTCATCTCCAGCCGAAATTGCTGACCGCGCTGGAGCAGCGCCAGGTGACGCCGGTGGGCGCCAACAAGCCCGTCCCGATCGACATCCGCATCGTCTCGGCAACCAATTTGCGGCCCGAGCAGATCGAAGATCCGGGTGTATTCCGGACCGACCTTCTCTTCCGCCTCAACACGGTCGAGATCGAGTTGCCGCCGTTGCGCGAGCGCGCCGAGGACGTGCCCTTGCTGCTCGAACATTTCCTTGCGCTCTATGCGCGCAAATATGGCAAGCCGGCACGCGCGCTGCCCGCGTCGATACTTGCACAACTCGAACACTATGATTGGCCGGGCAATGTGCGCGCGCTCCGCCACGCCGCCGAGCGCGCGGTGATCCTCGCGGAAGGCGACGCTTATACCATTTCCGATTTCCCGTTGTCGCGTGCGCAGCCATCGATCCGGATCGCGCCGGAGGTCCTTCCTCAGATCGCGCCGACAGATTCCGGGCTCAACCTAGGCAAAGCCGAGAAGCAGATGATCGAGCGCGCGCTCCAGAAGCACGCGTACAACATCTCCGCCGCCGCGGCCGAGCTTGGCCTCACCCGCGGCTCGCTCTATCGTCGCATGGAGAAGCATGGGCTTTGAGCGGAATTTCGCTGTCGGCTTCAGCTGGCGCTTGCTGCTGCTTCTGGCTGCGGTCGCCGCGCTCGCGCTGGCCCTCCTACATCCGGGGCTCGCGGCCGCACGGCTGGTCGCGGGACTGCTCGCCGCGGGCGCGGCGTGGAGCCTGTATCACTATATCGGCCGTACCAATCGCGAGGTGGCGCGCTTCGTCGAAGCACTCCGATACGGGGATTTCAACCAGGGTTTCGGTCGCACCGCCGGCGGCGGCTTCGACGAGCTTGGCCTCGCCTTGGGCGACGCGATGCGCCAGCTGCGCGCCGAACGCGTCCAGGCCAATGAGGAAGCACGGATCCATGCCGCGCTCGCCGACGAATCTCCCGCTGCGCTGTTGCTGGTCGACGATGAGGGTCGCGTCACGCTCTCCAACAAGGCCGCGCGCAAATTGTTCAATCGGCTCGACGGCACCCGGATCGAGGATTTCGCCCGCTATGGCCCCGATCTCGTCGCGGCGCTGCGCGGCGGAGGTGCAGGCTCCCGCAAGGTAGTGCCGCTGCGCGTCGACGATGCCGCCCAGCGCGCGATGGTGTCACGCGCCGCACTCGATCGATTGGGTCGCAGCCTGGCCATCGTCGCGGTCCAGCCGATCCAGCAGGAATTGTCCGCGGTCGAACTCGCCGCGCAGGCCGATCTGGTGCGGGTGCTGACGCATGAGATCATGAATTCGATGACGCCCGTCGTCAGCCTCGCCGAAAGCGCGGCGCGGCTGATGGCGGACCTTCCGGACGACCGGCCGGAAATGGCGGATGCGCGCGCTGCAGTAGAGACGCTGGCGCGGCGGGCAGCGGGCATCATGCATTTCGTCGAGGCCTATCGCGCCTTCAGTCGCGCGCCGGTGGTCGAGCGGCGGCGTTTCGCGGCACGTCCCTGGGCTGACGAATTGCATCGCCTGTTCGCGGCCTCCGAATCGGGCCGCGCGGTGCCGCTCGGCGTGACGATCGAGCCCGGCGACCTGCATCTCGACGCCGACCCCGATTTACTGGCGCAGGTCGCGATCAATCTGCTCAAGAATGGAGCAGAAGCGGCGACAACGCATAGCGACGCGCCGGCGATGACCCTGTCGATCCGGCTGCTGCACGGCGGGCGTTCGATGATCACGATCTGCGACAACGGCTCCGGTATCCCTCCCGACCTCGCGGCGGAGATATTCCTGCCCTTCTTCACCACCAAAGCGGGCGGGACGGGGGTCGGGCTAAGCCTCGCACGCCGCATCATCACCGCGCACGACGGAACGATCGCGCTGGGCCAAAGCAGCCAGGGCGCCTGTTTCGAGATCGTCCTGTGACCTAGGTCAAAGCCTTGAAATCGCGCGCCGTGCCAGTATCCAGCGATAGTGCGCCTGTCGCTCAAGAATATGGCGGTCTCGGACGCCTGGTTCAACCGGCTGGTGATCGGCGGGATTACGCTCGGCTTTCTTGCGCTGCTCGCCACCGGCCTAGCCGCCTATCATTCGGTGCGGGAAAACCAGTTCCACTCCAGCCGTGTGAACCACACGTTTCAGGCGGAACGGGCGATCGCGGACTTCCTGGCGACGATGGAACGCGCCGAAACCGGGCGCCGGGGCTATCTCCTCACGGGCGTCGCGGCGCATGCGGAAACCTATTATAAAGCGCGCAAGGGCCTTTTCCCTTTGCTCGCGCGCATCCGTGATCTCACCAATGACAATCCGCGCCAACAGGCCAATGTCGCGCGCCTGATCGCGCTCACGCGGAGCGACCTCCCATTCATGGACCAGTCGGTCGCGCTTGTCCGCAGCGGACGGCGCGATGAGGGCGTGCGCCTGTTCCGGAACAGCGTCGGGCGGCGCGCCATAACGGTCCTGCGCGCGCAGGCCGCGGTGATGAACGACGAAGAGAATAGGCTACTCGCGATCCGCGACGCCGCCACGGCCGGATCGATCCGCTTATTCTATGTCACGGTCGCCGTCGCAGGGGCGATGTTGGTGCTGGTGGGCGCCGGATCGATCTGGGTGATCCTGGGCTATACGCGCAGCCTCGCTGCGTCGCGCGATCAGCTGCGCCTGCTCAACTCGGATCTTGAGGGCGCGGTGCGCGAGCGCACCATCGACCTTCAGCGGGCCAATGACGAGATCCAGCGCTTCGCTTATATCGTGAGCCACGATCTGCGATCCCCGCTCGTCAACGTGATGGGCTTCACCTCGGAACTCGAAAGTACGGGCCAAAGGCTCCGAGCGATGATGGACAAGATCGACGCGGAAGCACCACATCTGGCGGACAAAGGCGTCCGGATCGCGGTAAACGAGGATCTACCCGAGGCGATCCACTTTATCCGCACGTCGACCGAAAAAATGGATCGTCTGATTAACGCGATCCTACGTCTGTCGCGCGAGGGCCGCCGCCAGATCACGCCCGAGAAACTCGACATGAATGCCATATTCCGGAGCATTGCGGATTCGCATCGCCACCAACTTGACGAGAAGGAGATCGACTTCTCGATCGACCCCAAGCTGCCGACCATCGTCAACGACCAGCTCGCGATCGAACAGATCCTGGGCAATATCGTCGAGAACGCGATCAAATATATGTCGCCAGGCCGCCGGGGCCGGATCGAGGTACGAGGCCGCACCGAGAATCAGCGCGCGATCTTTGAAATCGCCGACAATGGCCGGGGCGTGGAGCGGAAGGATCATGAGCGCATCTTCGATCTGTTCCGCCGCTCAGGCGTGCAAGACCAGCCGGGTGAGGGGATCGGGCTCGCGCACACCCGTGCCTTGGCGTATCGCCTTAGCGGGACGATAAGCGTCGACTCGGAACTGGGCAGGGGGGCGACGTTCCGGATCAACCTGCCGGTCGCGTTCGTTGCGGAGCAAGAGGCTTGAGATGAACAGTCACCAGCCGGTCAACATCATCATGATAGAGGACGATCAGGGCCACGCGCGCCTGATCGAGAAAAATATCCGGCGCGCCGGCATCTCCAACGACATCCGCCACTTTACAGACGGCACCAGCGCGCTCGAATATCTTGAGGAGGCTCCCGACGGGCCGACCCATAATGGCCCGGCGCTGATCCTGCTCGACCTCAACCTGCCCGACATGAGCGGCGCCGATATCCTTGGCCGGATCAAGGCCGAGGGGAATCCATTGAAGCGCACGCCCATCGTCGTGCTCACCACGACCGACGACAAGATTGAGATCCAGCGCTGCTACGACCTCGGCTGCAATGTCTACATCACCAAGCCCGTCAATTACGAAAGCTTCGCGGATGCGATCCGTCAGCTCGGCCTCTTCCTATCGGTGATCCAGGTTCCGGATCTGCCCGAGGCGAATGGCTGACGGCGGCGACGCCCCGCGCATCCTCTATATCGACGATGACGAAGGTCTTCGCCGGCTCGTCTCTCGCGCGCTCGAACGCCGCGGTTTCCAGATCGATTGCGCGTTCGGCGGCAAGGAAGGTGTCGCGATGGCGGAGAGGGCGCAGTACGACCTGATCGCAGTCGATCATTATATGCCGGGCCAGGACGGTCTCGCCACGCTCCAGCAATTGCACCAGCTGCCCGATCCGCCGCCGGCCATCTATGTTACCGGATCGGAGGAAAGCCGGGTTGCGGTGGCGGCGCTCAAGGCGGGCGCGATCGACTATGTGGTGAAGACCGTTGGCGAAGACTTTTTCGACCTTCTTGCGCGTGCGATCGAGAACGGCATTGCGCGGGTACGGATGCATGCCGAACGGGAGCAGGCAGAAGCGCGCCTGCGCGAAAGTCATGAACGGCTCGAGGCGATGCTGCACGAGGTCAACCACCGCGTCGCCAACAGCCTCCAGCTCGTCTCCGCCTTCGTCTATATGCAGGCGCGCAATGTCCGAAATGAAGAGGCGCGGGCCGCTCTGGATGACACGCAACGCCGCATCGCCGCGATCGCGCAGGTCCATCGTCGCCTCTATACGGGGAATTCGGTCAACAAGGTCGACATGGCCGACTATCTCGGCTCACTGCTGACAGACCTCGAGGAAACCTGGTCGACCCCCGAAGCACCGCGCGCTTTATCGCTCTACGCCGAGCCGCTCGCGCTCGCTACCGACAAGGCGGTCGCGGTCGGCGTGATCGTCAACGAGCTCGTCTCCAACGCGTGCAAATATGCGTATGGCCCTCACGAGACGGGCCAGGTCCGGGTCGAACTCAGGGCGCAGGGCAACAAGTTCCTGCTGCGGATCGAGGATGACGGAGTCGGCATGCCCGCGGACGGAGCGGTCAAGGGCACCGGCCTCGGTTCCAAACTGATCAACGCGATGGCGACGACGCTCAAATCCACGGTGGATTACGATCCCGCCCACAAGGGCGTGCGCGCGACCTTGCTGGCGGCCGCCTGAGCCGATGCGCCAGGCGTCGACCGCGCTCGATATCCAGACAGCGGGGCAACGGCTGTACGAGATCACGCGCGAGGTTGCGCGCTGGGTCGGCGAGCAGGCGATGGACGATGGCCTGCTCACCCTCTTCTGCCGCCACACGTCCGCCTCGCTCCTGATCCAGGAAAATGCCGCACCCGAGGTGAAGGACGACATCATCGCCTTCTTCGGCCGGATCGCGCCCGAGGATCCCGCGCTTTACGAGCATGACGATGAGGGCCCGGACGACATGCCCGCGCATCTCAAGACAGCGCTCACCCAGGTCTCGCTGACGATTCCGCTGGTGAATGGCCGGCTGGTGCTGGGCACCTGGCAGGGGATCTATTTGTTCGAACATCGCCGCCGGTCGCATCGGCGGAACGTGGTGCTGCATCTGATCGGGGAATAAAGATCTGATGGTACCCGATGTCCAAATAGACCCGAACTTTTACGTTCAGTCCGATGCCGACGGCAATTTCCGGACCGGCCAAATCTTTCACATCGCGCGAAACTCGCATGGCGGATCCATGTCGACTCCGATTGGGCGCTATTTTATCACGCTGCCCAATATCGGAGCCGAAGGATACAACACACACTCACGCATGGACTGCTTTGTGAGAAGCCATCCTCTTGCTCCTGCTGAGGATTGGCTTGCGAAGTGCTTATTGGGTGCACTCTTGGCCGGCGGTTTTGTTGCTGAACCCGTTTGGGTCAGTTGGCATCGCGCCGAAGAGTTGGGCGGCGAGGCGCGGGGAGCAGTCTTCGATCTGGATTGATCTTGAGGTCTTTTTCCATTCAAACGGACAACCGGATCCCGTCAGGATGCCGGTTCGTCCGCTACCTCCGCCGGTATCCCCTTGAAACCCTGCGCGATCACATACCACTCCGACGAATCCTTGCGGCTTGCAGGCGGCTTGGCATGTTTCACCGTCGCGAACATGCGCTTGAGCAAAGCGACCAGATCATGGTCCGCGCCGCCCGCCAGCACCTTGGCGACGAAGGCCCCGCCCGGCGCGAGGACGTCGCCCGCGAAATAGGCGGCCGCCTCGACCAGACCCATGGTGCGCAAATGATCGGTCTGCTGATGGCCGACCGTGTTGGCGGCCATATCGGACAGAACCAGCTCCGCCTTGCCGCCCAGCTCCTCGGCGAGGATCGCGGGCGCCGCATCGTCCATGAAATCCATCTGCAGGATCACGACCCCCTCGATCGGATCGGTCGGCAGCAGATCGATCCCGACGATCTGCGCCTTGGGCTGGACGCGGCGAACCACCTGGCTCCAGCCGCCCGGTGCGATGCCGAGATCAAGCACGCGCTTGACCCCCTTCAGCAGCCCGAAGCGCTCGTCCAGTTCGAGCAGTTTGTAGGCCGCGCGACTCCGATAGCCCTCCGCCTTGGCGCGGCGGACATAGGGGTCGTTCAGCTGCCGTTCGAGCCAGCGCGTCGAGGCCGCGGTGCGACCGCGCCCGGTGCGGACGCGCACGCGCCCACCCGATCCGCCGCGGCTCATTTGCGCAGCTCGTGCGCCATCAGGCTGCGCAATATGCCTTCGCGAATGCCGCGGTCGGCAACGCTCAGCCGTTCGGCCGGCCACAAATCCAAAATCGCCTCCAGGATTGCGCAGCCGGCGACAACCAGGTCCGCGCGCTCGTTGCCGATACAGGCGAGTTCGGCGCGTTGCGAGACATTCATGCCGGCGAGCCGCTGGCTCAGCGCGCGCATCGATTCGGCGGGCACGATCAGCCCGTCGACCGCGCGCCGGTCATAATTGGGCAGATTAAGGTGCAGGCTGGCGAGCGTGGTGACCGTGCCGCTCGTGCCGAGCAGCCGGCCCCCGTCGCCGAAGCCGCGTTCCTTGAGCGTCGCCGCGAACGGCGCGAACGCCTCGCTCACCCGGGCGCGCATCCGGTCATAGGCGGCGCGCAATTGTGCTTCGTCATCGCCGATATGCGGCTCGCTCTCGCTCAGCGACACCACGCCCCATGGCGCGGAGAACCAGTCGCCAACATAGGGGGCGCCATCGCTTTCCTCGCCGATATTGTCGTCGAGCAGCACCAGCTCGGTCGATCCACCGCCGATATCGAACACGAGGGCCGGCCCGGTACCCGGCTCGAGCAAGGCATGGCAGCCCATCACCGCCAGCCGGGCCTCCTGCTCGGCTGTGATGATCTGCAGGCGGATGCCGGTTTCGGCGAGCACGCGCGCGACGAACTCGCCACCATTGGTGGCACGGCGGCATGCCTCGGTCGCGACCGAGCGTACCAAAGTGACATTACGCCTTTTCAGTTTCTCGGCGCAGACGCTCAGCGCAGCCACCGCGCGATCCATCGCCGCATCGCTCAGCTGGCCCGATTTCGAGAGACCCTCGCCAAGCCGCACAATGCGTGAAAAAGCGTCGATCACGATGAAGCCATCGCCCGCCGGGCGCGCAATCAGAAGCCGGCAATTGTTGGTGCCCAGATCGAGAGCGGCATAAGTCCCACGCATCGCCGAGGCCCGCGGGGTGCGGGGCGGGGGCGCCGCTGCCCGACGATTCGCGCCGGACGCCTGCGCCGCATTCTGCGCACGCTCAACCATCGATCGTCTCTTATGTTCTCCGGGAATCAGCCACAGGCCGCCGGTACTTGGGCTCTGATTAGTCCGAAAGCGCCCTAACCGGCAAGGGCGGCGCCGATCCGTTGACAGGCCCGACCGCCTTGCCTATCTCGCGCGCCTTCATTGATGCCCCGTCGTCTAAAGGTAAGACTACGGACTCTGACTCCGTCAATTGAGGTTCGAATCCTCACGGGGCATCCAGCAGAAAATCCGACTGCTTGAGGGCCCGGGCTGTTTTCAGCCCCCACGCGCGCCGGCATATGCACACTCGGTCTTCGGCACATCGTTACGGTTACGATCTATTAACCGGCGCGATGCTAGCGGGGTGGAGTGCTAAAAATGGGCCTCATCCTGGTTGTCTGCATGACGGCCTGCGCAGCCCCCGCTGCCATTCCCAATGCGCAAGCGCTTTGGGACAAGGGCGCCTATCGCGAAGCTTTCGCGTCAGCGATCGAGGCGGCCAACGCGGGCGACCCCCACGCCGAATATTTGCTGGGCGAGGCTTACCGACTCGGCCGCTCGGTCGAGGCCGACCAACTTGAGGCGCGAAATTGGTACATGCGGGCGGCGCGCCAGGGCGATGTCGCTTCGGCAGCCGCGCTGGGTGCACTTCTCGTGAATATGCGGCAGTCGCGGGATGCCGTGCCGTGGCTGACGCTGGCCGCGTCGCACAATCATGCCGGCGCCACCGCGCTGCTGGCGGCCATCTATTATACGGGCGACGGGGCCGACCAGGACCTGATCCTTGCTACCGTGCTTATGAGGAAGGCAGCCGCCGAGGGCTCCCCAGAAGCGAAGGCCAAGTTGGCGATGATGGACGACACCGCTCCGCCGCAGGATGTCTCTTCTCCCTCCCCTCCAATGATCGCGAGCGCCTCAAGCGAGAGTCCGCCAAGCGTCCAGGTCGCGGCAGCATTGCCGGCCGCCCGGATTTGGCATGCGGCGCCGGAATCGCCCTCGCTCCCCCACGTCAAGCAATCCAAAGTCGTTCGGATTCAGGTTGGTGCGTTCAGGGCCGCTGCTAATGCTCGCCATGCCCTGAACTTGATTGCGGGGCACACAACCGGGATTGCATCGAGCTTGGCGATCGTCCGAAACCACGGCTTCTATAAACTGGTCCTGCTCGCGGACGGACGAGACTCCGCCAGGATCGCACGGGCTCGCCTCGTCGAGATCGGCTGGCAGCATTTTGAGCACGCAAAGCGGGTAACACGGGCCTAGCCGAGCCCGACGCGTTTCATTCGGCGCCAGACAAGCATGGGCGGCGGGATTCCCGCATTTTACCCGAAAGGGAACGGATCGGGCCTGATAAGGGTTTGGAAGGCGGCGGGGTCCGCTGCCTGGTGCGGGCTGAGGTCCCCGGCAACGGAGCGCCCCGTCATCCCCGAAGGTGACGGGGCGCAACATTTCAGGCTCCGATATCCAACGACTTGGCCCAGATGAAGTCCTCGAATTCGACTTCGCCGACCATGAACTTTTGCATACAACCGGTGTCGGCATAGCCGTGGCGCCGATAGAAACGCTGGGCCGCATGATTAGCGCTGTAGACGCACAGCAATAGCCTCCGCGCACCCCGGGCCCGCGCCTCCGCCTCGACCGCATTCAGTAATTTCACGCCCCAGCCGCCCGACTGGAATGGCCCGAGCAGATAGATGCGCTTCAATTCCAGGTCGCCGGCGTCGGTCGGACAATCGAGCTTGGGTGGGGTCATCATAGCATAGCCGACCGGCGCCCCGAGCTCGGTTTCCAATATCCAGGTTGCACTCTGCGGATCGGTGAGCAGGCGCGCATACCAGGGACGCGAATGGTAATCGTCCACATGCGTGACGATGGCATCGCCCGGATGATCGTGCGCGAAACTGTGGAGGAAGGTCGCCCCTCCGAGCAGGGACAGGCGCGCGGCATCGGCGGGTTCGGCGCGGCGTAGCGTGAGCGCGGTCATGCGTAATCGGGTCCCAGTTCGGGATCGAGGTCGCGCGGCCGCACGAAGCGGACCAGATCGCCGCCGCCATCCGCGACCTGATCCCAGCGATCGACCGCGAACGCCATTTCGGCCAGGCTCGCGGTCGGATATTTGATCTCCACTTCGCCGCGCGCGTCGCCTTCCGCGCGGGGCGGCACGAGCCGCAGCACGAGCTGCTCCAGCCCGGGATTATGCCCGACCAGCAGAATCGTCCTGGCCTGCACCGGCGCGCGATGGACCGCGTCGAGCAATTCGTCGGCCGTGGCGAGATAGAGCCTCTTGTCCCAATGCGGGCTCAGACCGAGACCATAGACCGTCTCCACCTCCTGCAACGTCTCGGTGACGCGTATGGCGGGGGACGCAATCACCGCATCGAAACTCAACGCCTGATCGCGCATATAGCGCCCGATCGCGCGCGCGGCGCGGAGCCCCTTCGCATTCAGGGGTCGGTCGAAATCGCGCGCGACACCGCCGTCGTCACCCGATTTTGCGTGGCGGAGCAGCATCAGCCGCTTCATTCGGACCTCGCGATCGTCTCTCCCTCCGCCTGATGGCGTAAAGATGCGACAGAAGGAAGGCGCTGTGACACCCGCCTCACCGCTTCGTCCAATGTCACGCGCGCAACGTTCACACCGGGCGGGAAAGCATCGAGCAGGCGCGACGGCGTTGCCGCCGAAAGCAGCACGAAGGTGCCCCTGTCGTCCGCGCGCCGGATCAGCCGCCCGAACGCTTGCGCCAGCCGCGCGCGGATCAGCCGGTCGTCGAACGCGGTGCCGCCGCCGGCGGCACGCCTTGCGCCGTGGAGCACGGTCGGGCGCGGCCAGGGTATTCCTTCCATTACCACCAGCCGCAGCGAATCGCCCGGCACATCGACGCCGTCGCGCAGCGCGTCGGTGCCGAGCAGGCTCGCGCGCGGATCGTCGCGGAAGATGTCAACCAAGGTCCCGGTATCGATCGGATCGACATGCTGCGCGTAGAGCGGCAGCCCTTCGCGCGCGAGCCGGTCGGCGATGCGCGCATGGACCGCCTTCAGCCGCTGGATCGCGGTAAACAGGCCGAGCGCGCCGCCGCCTGACGCCTCGATCAGCCGCGCATAGGCGCCCGCGAGCGCCGCGGTGTCACCCCGCTTGATATCGGTGACGATCAGCACCTCGGCCTGGGTGGCATAATCGAAGGGCGAGGGCGCTGCGAAGCGGATTGCCGCCTTGTCGAGATGATTGGCGCCGCTCCGCACCTCCGCCACGTCCCAATCCTCGCCACCGCGCAAGGTCGCCGAGGTCACGATCAGGCCATGCGCCGGCTTGAGCACAGTCTCGGCGAGCGGCCGGGTCGGGTCGAGCCAATGGCGGTGAAGGCCGATATCATATTCGCGCCCGTCGACGCGATCGACCGCGAGCCAGTCGACGAAATCGGGATCGGCGGGCCCGCCCAGCCGACCGAGCAAGGCGATCCAGGCGGCCAAGGTCTGGCTGCGGCTGACCAGGCCCGCGATTGCGCCCTCGACCCGCGCGCGCGCCGCGCTGTCGAGCCAGTCGGGCCCGTCCTCCAGCACCGCTTGCAGTCGCTGGCGCAGCCGCGCGAGCGGACGGACCAAAGCCTCCAGCGCTTCGGTCGCGGGCGCGGCCGCCTCGATCAGCCCGACGTCGAGTTCGGCGGCATGGGTTTCGATCCCGTAGCCGGCATCGGCAGCGCTGGCGCGGGCGTAGGTCGTGTTGCGGACGGCGGCGAGCAGCGTCTCGATCGGCCCCAGCGGCAGATCCTCCGCCAGCCGCCCAAGCCAGCCGTCGCCGGGCAATTCGCGCGCGGCGGCGCTCGCCTGCTCGATCGCGCGATGCCCCTCCTCGTCATAGGAGGCGACGTCGAGCAACCGCGCCGCGAGCCCGCGTCGCCGTCCGCGCGCCTTGGCTTCGGGGCCCAATATCCAGCGCCTGAGCTCGATCGTCTCCTGTCCGGTCAAGGCAGCCGCAAAGGTCGAATCCGCCGCGTCGAACAGATGATGGCCTTCGTCGAACACGATCCGTGCGAGCGGGCGGCCTTCGTCCATCCGGCGCGATCCGAGGATCATCACCAAAGCATGATTGGCGATCACCAGATCGGCCTCGTCGGCGGCGCGGCTGGCGCGCTCGATGAAGCATTTCCGGTAGTGGGGGCAGCCGGCGTAAACGCATTCGCCACGCCGGTCGGTGAGCGCGGTCGAGCCGGCGCGGCGGAACAATGTCGGCAGCCAGCCCGGCAGATCGCCGCCGATCATGTCGCCATCGCGCGAATAGGCCGCCCAGCGCGCGACCAGCTGCGCCAGCACCGCCGCCCGATTCTGGAAGCCGCCCTGCAGCGCATCCTCCAGGTTCAGAAGGCAGAGATAATTTTCGCGGCCCTTGCGGATCACCACCTTTTCGCGCCGCACGGCATCGTCGGGGAAGAGGCGCGCGCTTTCCGCCGCGAGCTGGCGTTGCAGCGCCTTGGTGTAGGTCGACACCCAGACCGGCCCGCCCGCATGCGCCGCGTGGAGCGATGCCGGGGCAAGATAGCCGAGCGTCTTGCCGATCCCGGTCCCGGCCTCCGCTAGCACCAGATGCGGGCGCCCCGCCGCGTCGCGCGGATCGAAGGCGCGCGCGGCAGCGATAGCATAGGCCTTCTGCCCCTCGCGCGCCTCGGCGTCGCGGCCGACCAATTGCGCCAGCCGCGCGAGCGTCTCCTCCTCGTCGAGCCGATACGGGCGCGGATCGGGGCGCGGCCCGCTTTCCTCCCATTGCGGCAGCCTGGAGAAGAGCCAGCGTTCGCTTTGCACAGGCGTCTCGATCAGCGGCGCCACCAGGCTGGCCCATGGCCAACGCAGCCGGCCGAGCGACTGCGCGCTGGTCCAGGCACCCTCGCGTTCGGGCCAGTCCTTGTCGCCCATCCGCGCGAGCAAGGCACCCGCCGCCTCGCGCAGGAAGGCCGCGGCAAGCGCATCCTCCTTGGGCGATTCGAGGCCGAGCGCGCGCGCCATGCCGGCGGGCGTCGGCACCACGAAGCGCGCGGGATGCACGAAGGCATAGAGTTCGAGCAGATCGAGCCCCGAAAGCTCGCTCAGCCCCAACCGCGCCGCCACCATCGGCGCGTTGAGCAGTAAGGTCGGCGTTTCGGACGCGAAGCTGATCGCCTCGCCCCGGCCAAGCACACGCGTGCCTTCCGCCGTGGCGAGCCAGATCCCGCCATGCGTCGCGTGCAATGCGGGAAGCGGTGGGAGCGCGCTCACCAGCGCTCGAGCGCCGCCACGAATGCGGCGGCGTCGGGCAGGCGGTCGAAATGGATATTGCCGTCAATGTCGGCGCAAGGGTCCCCGGGGACCAGCACCACCGCCGCCGGACCGTTGCCGCGATGGTCGAGATTGCCGAGAAGACCACCCAGAATGCGTTCGCGCCCGATCTCGATCAGCGGCTCTTTCATCCATGGCAGCGTCCACAGCAACCGCCGGTCGGTAACCTTGAGGTTGATGAAGGGCGAGCGCAGAACCGCGAGCACGAAGCCCGGATAGCGTCGCATCAGCACCCCGATTATCAGCATAACCAGCGCCGCCAGCACCGCCGTCGCGCTGATCGAGAAGATGTAATCACTCGTGCTCGATGGCTTGGGCCACCAGATCGCCCAGAGGAAGCCGGTCAGCGTGAAGGCCTGCAGCCCGACGAAGACGGTCACCGTCCCCGCGCCCGGGGGAATCGCCCGGATGCCGGGCCGCGCGACATAGAATGTCTCTTCCGCAATCGGGTCGAGCCGCCGGACGTAGGGAATGGGCAGGCTGGTATCGGACGGGGCAATGTCCATTGTCTGCTCTACGACTCCGCTTTCCACGCGCGACTGTGCCCCGTAAAGGCGCAGCCTTACAGAGTTAAGTGATCCGGGAACAAATGGCAAACGAACTGCGCGATACCGCGCTCGCGTCCAAGGCATGGCCCTATGAGGAGGCGCGCAAGCTGCTCGCCCGTTATCCGGAAGGCATGCCCGCCAAAGGCCATGTCCTGTTCGAAACCGGCTATGGCCCCTCGGGCCTGCCCCATATCGGCACCTTCAACGAAGTGCTGCGCACGACGATGGTGCGCCATGCGTTCGAATCGCTGGCGGATGTGCCGACCCGCCTGATCGCGTTCAGCGACGACATGGACGGCCTCAGGAAGGTCCCGGACAATGTCCCCAACCAGGCAATGCTCGCCCAGCACCTCGGCAAGCCGCTGACGCGCATCCCCGACCCGTTCGGCAAGTTCGAATCCTTCGCGCATCACAACAACGCGATGCTGCGCGATTTCCTCGACCGCTTCGGCTTCGACTATGAATTCGCGTCCGCAACCGATTATTACACCACCGGCCGCTTCGACGACGCGCTGCGCAACGTGCTACACCACTATGACGCGATCATGGGCGTGATGCTGCCGACGTTGCGAGCCGAGCGGCAGGCGACCTATTCGCCCGTGCTGCCGATCGACCCGCGTACGGGCATCGTGCTGCAGGTGCCGGTCGAGGTGGTCGACGCCGACGCAGGCCTGATCCGCTATACCACGCCCGACGGCGACACCCACACCACCACTGCGCTTGGTGGCGCGGCCAAACTGCAATGGAAGGTCGACTGGGCGATGCGCTGGGTCGCGCTCGGCGTCGATTACGAGATGGCGGGCAAGGACCTGATCGATTCGGTAACCCAATCGTCGAAGATCTGCCGCGTTCTCGGCGCCAGGCCGCCCGAGGGCTTCAATTACGAAATGTTCCTGGACGAGCATGGCGAGAAGATCTCCAAGTCCAAGGGCAATGGCCTCAGCCTGGAACAATGGCTGACCTACGGCCCCCAGGAAAGCCTGGCCTATTTCGCCTATCGCGAACCCAAGCGCGCCAAGGCGCTCCACATCGGCGTGATCCCGCGCGCGATCGACGATTATTGGAAGTCGGTCGGCGACTATCCCGACCAGGGGCTGCCCCAGAAGCTCGGCAATCCCGTCCATCATATCCACAATGGCGACGTTCCGGGCGAGGTTCTGCCGGTCAGCTTCGGGTTGCTGCTCAACCTGGTTGGCGTGATCGGGGAGGCGGACCAACAGGTCGTGCGCGATTATCTCGAGGCCTATCGCCCGGGCACGCAGCATCCCGCGCTCGATGCGCTGATCGGCCATGCGCTCGCTTATCATCGCGATTATGTCGCGCCGACGCTCCAGCGCCGCGCGCCGACCGTGGAGGAGGCGGCCGCGCTCCGCGATCTCGATGCGCGCCTGGCCGGGCTTGCCGGCAGCGACGATCTCGCCGCCACCGCGCAGAATGAAGTCTATGAAGTTGGCAAGGCTTATTACGGGCAGGAGCGGCTGCGCGACTGGTTCAAGGCATTGTACGAGACGCTGCTCGGTTCCGAACAGGGTCCGCGCATGGGCAGCTTCATCGCGCTCTTTGGCCTCGACAATAGCCGCCGGCTGATCGCCGAAGCCCTGGCGGGCGATTGAGGGATCGTTTGGGGGCGCGAAGCTTTGTCCAACCCCATGGATAAAATGAGAAACGCTCTGGGGGCAGGGCTGATCGGCCTGGCGCTCGCCTGGGCGTGCCCGGCAACGGCGGCGACGCCGCGGGAAATGCTGACGCAGGCCTCGTTCCTGATCGACGACAAGGCGACCGCGCTCAGCCTGATCAATCAGGGCCTCGCTGCGTCCGAGGCGATCCTCGCGCACGACCCCCAGGACCGGGAAGCGCAAATGCAGCGGGGCGTCGCGATCGGCGACCGCGGCCACCTGCTCCGTTCGCCGAGCGACGCGAAGACGGCGCGGCGCATCTTCGAAGCCTTCCTTGCAACCAACCCGCGCGATCCCGAGGCGCATCTCGCGATCGCGACCTGGCACCTGGACACGGTGGATGCCGGTTTCTTCGCGGCGACGTTGCTGGGCGGGAGAAAGGATGTCGGCGTGGCCGAACTGGATAAGGCCGTGGCGCTCGGCGGCGGACGGCCTTTCTTTACGGGTTTCGCGGCGCTGATGCGGATTCGGCTCAACCCCTACGATGTCGCTACCGCGCGTACCCTCGCAGAGCAGGCTGCGATTGCGCCCGCCTCGACCCCGCTCGATCGGATCGCGAAACGTGCGGCACAGCTGGTACTGATCCCGCTGCGATCGGGCGACGGCCGCACCGCGGCTTTGCTCGCGAGGAAATATCTGCCGTTCGGGCGGATCTGATCTCCCGCCGTTTCGCGCAGGATAGAAAGCCCGGAACGGTTTCCCGCCCCGAGCCTCCCTTGTTACGATACGCAATGCAACACGCTGTGAAACTTAGAAAAAGAAGCCGTTATTGACCTCGATCACGCGGCCGCTGCGCATATCGATCAACACCACGTCGCGGCCGTAGCGGACCCAGCGCTGGTAGCCGAGCACCGGGCGCAGATGGTAGCGATAGGGGTCGATCCAGTAACGGCGGTCATAGAAGACCGGATCGAACCGATAGCCTGGCGTCACCGGATGCCAGCGATAGCCGCGCGGGCCGATCCAGGCCGGGCCGCGATAGAAATCGGGATGCCGGCCGCGATAGTCGCGCCAGTCGTCGCGATAGTCGCGGCGGGCGTCACGCACGTCGCGCCGATCCTCGCGGATCTGATGCATCGAGGCGCCATCACGATAATCGCGGGCGACGTCGCGCCGTTCGTCGCGAAGATCGCGACGGTCGTGCCGCAGCTCGGCATTTTGCGCCTGGGCGATGGTCGGGACCAATGTGGCGGCCAGAAGGCCTGCAAGCATGGCTTTACGCATAATCCTGTTCCTTTCCTGTCCCTTCTAAGATCGAAAGCACTTGCGCACTTTCGTCATGAATCGATCTAATCCTGATTCGCTGAACGGGCTTCGAATGCGATTGTCAGCTTAGAGAAAGACTTGGCCGGCGCCGTGAGGTACGGCGCCGGCCAATGGGATCTTCGAGTTTTTTTAGAAAAAGAAGTTCGGAATGACGTCAACGACTTCGCCGGTTGTTACATCAACGAGCAAAGCGTCATTGTAATAGTGGACCCAACGCAGCGGCCATTCCACCGGGGGAAGGCGATAATCGAAGGGATCGTCCAGCCAGTAGCTCGAGCTGTAGAAGAACGGCTCGAGGAAGAAGCCGGCATAGACCGACCGATAATGGAAGCCGCGCGGAGCATAATAGCGCCGGCTGAACAGATCGCGGTGACCATTGCGCCAGTCACGCCAATCGTAGCGGTGGTCGTTGCGCCACCGGCCCGGATCCCAGCGATGGTCGTTGCCGCCGGGGCGGCCATTCCAGCCGTGGTTACCGTTCCAGGATCCGCCCGAATTGGGACGTCCGTCCCACCGATGGTCGCCGCGATCGTTGCCGTGGTCGCGACCGCCATCCCAGCGATGATCGCCATTGCGACCGTCGTCATTGCCGGAGCGGTGATCACCGCCACTCCATTGGTTGCGGCCGTTGTCCCAACGATGGTCGCCGTTCCGACCGTCGTCGTTGCCCGGACGGCGATCGCCGCCATCCCATTGGCCACGGCCATTGCCCCAGCGGTGATCGTCATTGGCACGGCCTGCATTCTGCTGGGCGCCACCACGATCCTCCTGCCGCCATTGTGCACGCGCCTGGCCGGTGTCGGCGCCCGGCACCGGCATCGGCCGTTCGACACGAACGTCACCCCGACCCTGCGCACCCGGACCGCGCCAGCCGCCTTGCCAGCCGCCGCGATTCTGGGGCTGCGGCGGCTGGGCCTGCTGTGGCGGCAGGCTCGGCCGTCCGCCATCGGGTCCGCCGCGCGGCATCACCATCATCCCGGATCCGCGCGGCTGCGCCTGCGGGGGCGCGGGCCGCGCCTGATCGCCGCCACCGCGATTGCCGTGGTCGGCGTGGCCACCCCGATCCCGGTCGGGCTGTTCCTTGGTATCGGCATAGGCCGCCGCCGGCAGGACCGCCAAAGCGGCGGCGGCGAGCAGCGCGATTCTCATGCTCTTCATCATCTCTCTCCTCTCGGCTGCTGGCCCATGGCCTGCCTCCGCTAACGTCCTTTTGAACGCATCGGGGTGATCGATGGCTGAATTGATCCGTCAGCGTTCAGAAAGCTTCCGGGCCGCGCGGCCTCATTTGTGAGCGGGCGTAAGCGCCGGAACGGCCGCGGCCGCATCCTCGGGGTCGATGTCGGGCGGTGGCGCCGCGGCAAGTGGCTCGCCGCCTTTGCCCGCCTCCGCGGCGCGGCGGATGGCGCGACGAATGCGGGGATAGGTGCCGCAGCGGCAGAGGTTGGTGATCGCCTCGTCCATCTGTGCGTCGGTCGGGTTGGGCGTATGCGACAGCAGCGCCGCGGCGGCCATCAGCACGCCCGACATGCAATAACCGCATTGCGGCACATTCTCCGCCGCGAAGGCCTGCTGCAGCGGATGGCTGCGATCCTCGCTCAACCCTTCGATCGTCGTGACGAAAGTACCCTCGATCGCACCGATCGTGATCTGACAGGAACGGCGGGCAACGCCGTCGACAATCACCGTACAGGCGCCGCACTGGCCCGCGCCGCAGCCATATTTGGTGCCGGTCAGGTTCGACGCGTCGCGCAACGCCCAGAGTACGGGGGTCTGCGGGTCCATCTTGTAATGGACCGGCACGCCGTTGACGGTGAAGCGGGTCATCGCCGCACCCTATAAAAGAGGCGTCGGATTGGAAAGCGCCGACGCCGCCCCATATGCAGCAATATGCGCCAGCCCAGCCTGTTCATCCCCCATGGCGGGGGCCCTTGTTTCTTCCTCAACCCCGACGGCTCTTGCCCGCCTGCTTGGGCACGGATGCGCGACTATCTCGCCTCCATCCTACCTTCGCTGCCTGAGAAACCGAAGGCGATCCTGATCGTGTCGGGCCATTGGGAGGAAGCCGACTTCACCGTCCATACCGGCGCGCAACCCGATCTGCTGTTCGACTATCACGGCTTTCCCGACCATACCTATCTCCTCGACTGGGACGCCCCCGGCGCGCCCGGCCTCGCCCAACGCGCCAAAAGCCTGCTCGAGCGCGCTGGTTTCGCGGTGGCGGAGAATGACAGGCGCGGCTGGGATCACGGCGTCTTCATTCCGATGAAGGTCGCGGTTCCCGACGCCGATATTCCCACCGTCCAGCTATCGCTGCGCAAGAATCTCGATCCGGCCGAGCACATTCGGGCCGGCCAGGCGCTTTCGGCCTTGCGCGATGAGGGCGTGCTGATCGTCGGCTCGGGTATGAGCTTTCACAATATGCGCGCTCTCGGGCAGGATGTGACGCGGCAAGCCGACGCGTTCGACGATGCGCTCAGCGCCGCCGTGACCGATCCCGATCCTGCGCAGCGTCGCGCGCGGGTCGCCGATTGGGCGAGTCTACCCCAGGCGGGTTTCGCCCATCCGCGCGAAGAGCATCTGCTCCCGCTGATGGTTGCGCTCGGCGCGGGCGGCGACGATCCCGCGCGGCACGAGCTTAAGGACCATGTAATCGGCTGGACCGTCTCGGCCTACCGCTTCGGATGAAACCCAAAGCGTATCTGCGCCCTTATAGGCTTGTAGAATCGGGTTCGCGCTGTTAGGGGCGCCGCTTCCCGACGCGGGTTTTGCCTGCGGCGTCACTCTTTTATTGCCGGCTGACGGACGCGCCAGTCGTACTGGAGAATTGGTTTTTTATGCAGATCATCGTTCGCGATAACAATGTCGATCAGGCCCTGCGCGCGCTCAAAAAGAAGCTGCAGCGCGAAGGTGTGTATCGCGAAATGAAGCTGCGCCGTCATTACGAGAAGCCGTCGGAAAAGCGTGCGCGTGAGCGCGCCGCTGCCGTCCGCCGCGCCCGCAAGCTGGAGCGCAAGCGCGTCGAGCGCGATCAGGCCCGGTAAGGCCTGATTTCATGTCAGACGTGACTGCCGTCCCGCTCCGCCCCGTGGGCAAGAGCGGGATTGTTGCATTATGGGCCGGCGTCGCCCTGTTTCTGGCGGGCGGCGCCTATGCCGCTTACACCGCCAGCCAGAAGGCGGTGCTCACCACCGTAACGCCCGAGCAGTTCCTAGCGCAGAACGCCACGAAAACTGGCGTGCAGACTACCGCCGACGGCGTCGAATATAAGGTGATCCAGGCAGGCAGCGGCGGCAGGCCGACCGCCGCCGACGTCGCCCTGATCGAATATCGCGGCACCCTGATCAACGGCACCCCGTTCGACGCGAGCAAGCCGGGGCAGCCGGTGGCGCTGCCCGTCGGCCAGGTCGTTCCCGGCTTTGCCGAGGCGATGATGCTGATGCCCCGGGGCGCAAAGTATCGCGTCTGGATCCCGCCGCGGCTCGGCTACGGTCCGCAGGATAACGGCCCGATCCCGGGCAATTCGGTGCTGGTATTCGACATCACCATGCGCGATTTCGAGGCGATGCCGCAGGGCATGCCGGGGATGCAGCAGCCGGGAATGTAAGCGGGCAGGCGCTATACGCCATCCTCTTTGCTCCATCATGCCAGCGAAAGCTGGTATCCATCTCGCGAACTCTTCGCCAGACTCAACCGGTCGGAGATGGACCCCGGCTTTCGCCGGGGTGACGAATAGAATCAACTCGCCTTCGCGTCCTCAGCCGCCAGCTCGCTTTTCTCCTCGAGCAGCACCTTGACCATCGCCACGATCGGATCGGCCAGGGCGAGGCCGAGAATGCCGAACAACGCCCCAAACAGGAGCTGCGCGCCCAGTACCAAAGCCGGCGGCAGATCGACGGCGCGGCGCGCGACCATCGGCACCACGACATACCCATCGAACGTCTGCACCGCGATATAGACGATGATCGCGCCGATCCCGATATTGGTGCTGGCGGAAAAGCCCACGAGCACGATCAGGCAGCCCGACACGATGCCGCCGATCGTCGGCAGGAAGGCGAGCAAGCCTGTGAGCACGCCGAGCAAGGGCGCCATCGGCACCCCGATCAAACTCAGCGCGATCCCGACGAACAGTCCTTCCACGGCCATGCCCACCAGCCTGCCCGCCATCAGCCGGCGCAGCGTATGCCCCATCTTGTCGGCGGTGCGGTAAAAGTCCTGCCGGTTCTTGAGCGGCAGCATCCAGGCGATACCGCGTTCGTAGATGCGCGGTTCCATCGCGATGAACAGGCCGAGCACGATCATTGCCAGCAGGCTGGACAGCGCGCCGAGCGCCGAACCCAAGGCCGCGGTGACCTTTCCGAGAGATCCCACCAATTGTTGGCCGATCTGGCTCGCCCCTTCATTGGGCGGCACCAGGCCCATTCGGTGCCCGTAATCGACTAGGTGCGCGACCTGATCCATCACCACCGCGCGCAAGGCCTCGAACTGGCCGGTGAGCTGGCTGCCGGCGAGATAGAAAAAGCCGGCGAGAAAGGCGACCGCAAACGTCGCCACGATCGCCAGCCGGAGACCACGCCCAAGCCGAGGAAACGCCTTGCCAAGCAGGCGTACGCCGCCGTCGAGCAGGGCCGCGAACACGACCCCGCCCATGATCAGCAGCAGCGGCTGGGCCAGCATCCAGATCAGCGCCACCGCGACCACCATCCCGATCCATACCGCCGCGCGATGCACTTCGCGGCTGGTCGCGGGATTGGTAAAATCGGACGGGCCCGGCGCCTCGCGGGGTGGCCGGGCCATGCTCAGCGCGCCGCCTGCTGGGGGTGAAGGCTGATGAGGGCACGGTGATGCCGGAGCGCGGTCACCCAGCTGATCGGATTCCAGATCTGCCCGTTGCCGTCATAGCTATGCGTGATCGCCTCCGCGCGGCCGCTGATCGCCTCAAGCGGGATCGGGCCGGCGAGGCCATTCTGATCGAACGGAACGCGGCTGTCGGCGGATTCGTCGCGATTGTCCCCCATTACGAACACCTGGCCCGGCGGCACCGTGATTTCGGGATAATCGTCGGGCCCACCAGGAAAATAGCCCATGTCGATCGTGTCGTAGCTCGCGCCGTTGGGCAAGGTTTCGCGATAGCGCGGCAATTCGCAATAGAGCTTGCCGTCGGGTGCCGCGGTGCGGAACCCTGCCTCATAGCCCATCTCGCACGGCAGGTTCGCATCGATGGGCAGCATCGCCGGAGTCTCGCGCACGCGCGGCACGGCCACGCCGTTGAGGATGATCACGCCTTGCCTGACCTCGATCCGGTCCCCGGGCAAGCCGATCACTCGTTTGATCAGGTCCTCTCCGTCACGGTCGAGGGTGACGATGTCGCCACGCTTCGGCAGGCGCCCGAACAGGCGTCCACCGAACGGATGCGGATGCAGGATCAGCGAGGCATAATCATAGCCGTAGGGATATTTGGTCACGACCAGCCGGTCGCCCTTGAGCAGCGTTGGCATCATCGATTCGGACGGGATGTAAAAGGGCCGCGCGACGAACGTCCACACCAGCAGGATCGCGAGGACCATGCCGGCAAGGCTCTTGAGCTCGGCTTTCCACCCTCCGCTCGCCGCCTTGTCCGCCATCCCCTGACCGCCTCCCTTACTTGCCGCGCTGTGGTCGCAGGCTGGTACCCGCCCGGCCGTGCCGCAGCGCGCTGAACCAGCTGATCGGGTTAAAATAGCTGGTCGAACCGTCATAGGAGAAAGTGATGAACTCGGCGCGGCCGCCGATATTCTCCCACGGTACCGGCCCGCCGAGACCCATATTCGCTTCGGGAACGCGGCTGTCCGCCGATTCGTCGCGATTGTCGCCCATCAGGAAGACATGGCCCTCTGGCACGGTGATCTCCGGATAATCGTCCGGGACTCCAGGATTATAACCGTCGTCGATCGTGTCGTAGCTGACGCCGTTGGGCAACGTCTCGCGGAAGCGCGGCAGCTCGCAATAATCCTTACCATCGGCCTCGGTCTTGCGGAACCCGGCCTCGGAGGGCGTAGCGCAGGGCACATTGGCATCGATCGGGATCATGGCAGGCGCCAACCGGACGCGCGGTACCGGTACCCCGTTGAGGATGATCACGCCCTGACGCACCTCGATCCGATCGCCCGGTAGTGCGACCACACGCTTGATATAATCCGAATCCTCCGCCGGCGGCTTCAGGATCACGACGTCGCCCCGCTGCGGCATCCGTCCGAACAGGCGGCCGTGGATGAACGGCACCAGGTGGAAGGGCGCGGGCGAGACATAGCTATAGCCGTAGGGGTATTTGGTCACGACCAGCCGATCGCCCTTGATCAGGGTCGGCATCATCGATTCGGACGGGATGTAGAAGGGTTTAGCGACGAGGCTCCACACTGCCAGCACCGCCAGGATCAGCCAGGCGAAGCTCTTCACCTCTGCGACCCAGTCGGTCGCGGGCTTGTCCTTCTTGGTCGCGGCGAAGGTCGCGTTCGGCTCGGTCAAAACTCAAAAACCCCGTTAAGACATCGGTCGCGCATACAGGATGACGAACGCTTGCGCCCATGGATGGTCGTCCGTGAGCGTCACATGAATATCCACCGCGTGGCCCGGCGGGGTCATGGCGTCAAGCTTCGCCTTCGCTCCGCCGCTAAGCGCGAGCGTCGGCGCGCCCGACGGCAGGTTGACCACGCCGATATCCTTGAGGAACACGCCCTGGTTGAAGCCGGTGCCGATCGCCTTGGAGAAAGCCTCCTTGGCGGCGAAGCGTTTGGCGAACGTCGCGGCGCGCGTCATCACGCGCTTGTCCGCCTTGGCCCGCTCGACATCGGTGAAGACGCGATCGATGAACCTGTCGCCAAACCGGTCGAGCGACGCCTGGATCCGCTCGATATTGCAGAGATCCGAGCCGAGCCCAAGGATCATGGCGCGCCCCCCCGCGCGTCATCCCAGCGAAAGCTGGGGTCTCGTGAGGCAAGCGCGAAAGCAGATCGCCCGAAATCCCAGCTTTCGCTGGGATGACAATCTTCCCCAGCCCTCACCGCGCCGCATCCATCGCCGCGCGCATGCGGCGGACGGCCTCCTCCAGTCCGACAAAGATCGCCTCGCCGATCAGGAAATGGCCGATATTCAGCTCCGCGATCTGCGGGATCGCCGCGACGGGCGCGACATTGTCGTAGGTGAGGCCATGCCCGGCATGCGGCTCGATCCCGTTCTTGGCGGCGAGCGCGGCCATGTCGGCGATGCGCCTCAATTCGTCCGCGCGCGCGGCGCCGGTGCGATGGGCGTAGCGGCCGGTGTGGAATTCCACCACCGGCGCGCCGAGCGCGATCGCCGCCTCGACCTGTGCGGGCGTGGGTTCGATGAACAAGCTGACGCGTATACCCGCCTCGCCCAGCGCCTTGACGATCGGTGACAGCGTCTCGCGATGTCCGTCCGCGTCCAGACCACCCTCGGTCGTCCGCTCCTGCCGTTTCTCGGGCACGATGCAGGCGGCGTGCGGCCGATGCTTGAGCGCGATCCCGACCATCTCGTCGGTGGCGGCCATCTCGAAATTGAGCGGCAGGCCGATTGCCGCCGTCAGCCGCGCAATATCGGTATCCGTGATGTGGCGCCGATCCTCGCGCAGATGCGCGGTGATGCCGTCCGCCCCCGCCTTCGCCGCCAGCTCCGCCGCGCGGACCGGATCGGGATGCTCGCCGCCGCGCGCATTCCGCACGGTCGCGACGTGATCGATGTTCACGCCGAGACGGAGCTTCGCGCTCATGGTTTGGCCCTGCTCCCCGGCTTGATCGCGGGAATAGCCGCCAACTCGGGTGGCAGCTTGTCGGCTTCGTAGGTCGGCACCTCCAGCCGGATCAGCGGGAAGAAGGGCACGCCCAGATCGACATTGCCGTTCGAACGATCGACCAGAGCGCCCGCCGCAATCACCTTGCCTCCCGCTTCCGCAATCGCCTTGATCGCCTCTCGCGAGGACAGGCCGGTGGTGACGACATCCTCCATCATCAACACCTTCTGCCCCGGCTGGAGCGAGAAGCCGCGCCGCAGTTCGAATGTGCCGGTCGGCCGTTCGACGAACATCGCGTCGAGCCCCAGCGCGCGGCCCATTTCCTGGCCGACGATGACCCCGCCCATCGCGGGCGAGACCACGGCTTCGAGGCGATGGCGAATCTCCGCCGGGATCCGCGCCGCCAGCGCCTCGGCGAGCCGCGCGGCGCGCGCCGGATTCATCAGCACCCGCGCGCACTGCAGGTAACGCGGGCTGCGCAGGCCTGACGACAGGATGAAATGGCCTTCCAGCAGGGCGTCGGCCGCGCGGAATTCCGTCAGCACTTCCTCGTCGGTCATCGCGTCCTCCCCGGCTTGATCCTGAAACAAGCGCGATAGACGGCAGGAAGACAGCCTTCAACAGCTTGCATTTCACCACGATCCGGTGTTGAGACGGCCCCCGGGTACGTCCGGCAAATATGCCGCCGTATCATGACCCAAAGGTCTCGAACTGGGGAACGATCCGAGTGTTGAAGACGATCCGGGGCACGGTCCTCGCCATGTTGATGGGGCTCGCCGCGCTTGGCGCCCAGCCCGCGCTCGCGCAAGCGACCACCATCCCGCAAACCGTAACGCCGCACCCCGGCGTCGTGACGCCGAGTCCGACCCCGCCGGTCGTGGCGGGCAAGCCTGGCGATATCGTCCATATCGCACCGACCGCCGGCATCGGTATGCCGACCGACAAGATCGACCTGCAGCCGCAGGTGACGCCGATCGGCGGCGAGGCCCGCTGGTTCCACGACGATATTCTCGTCCCGATGATGGCGCTGATCTCGGTGCTGGTGCTCGTGCTCTTGCTCTGGGTGATCTTCCGCTACAATGCGCGTCGCAACCCGATCCCGTCGCAGACGCATCACAACACCTTTATCGAGGTCGTCTGGACCTTGCTGCCGGTGATCATCCTCGTCGCGATCGCGATCCCGTCGATCAAGTTGCTCGCGCATCAATATTCGCCACCCAAGGCCGACCTGACGGTCAAGGCGATCGGCAACCAATGGTATTGGACCTACCAATATCCGGACAATGGCGACTTCGAAGTCGTGTCCAACATGTTGAAGGAGCCCGGCGAGGCGACCGGCAAGGAAAAGCCCCGTACCGACGCCGACGGCCCCCGCCTGCTCGCAGTCGATGAGCGCATGGTCGTGCCGGAAGGCGCGGTGGTGAAGGTCATCACCACGTCGAACGACGTGATCCACAGCTGGGCGGTGCCCGCTTTCTGGGTCAAGATGGACGCGGTCCCCGGCCGCCTCAACGAAACCTGGTTCAAGGCGCCCGATCATCCCGGCGTCTATTTCGGCCAATGTTCGGAACTGTGCGGCGCGCGCCACGCTTTCATGCCGATCGCGGTCGAGGTCGTGACCAAGGCGCAATTCGCGCAGTGGGTCGCCTACAAGGGCGGCACGCTTCCGGGCGCCAAGGGCGCTGCGAACCCCGACGCGACCGTCGGCTCGCCCGCGACCGAGGGCAAGGCAGCCGCCGGCCCGGTTCCGGCCGACGCCGCCGTCCCCGGCACCGCCGACAAGCCCGCCACCACTTCCCAGCCTGCCGTCGCGCAGAACTGAAGGCCAGATAAATGACTGATATCGCCGCCCACCCGAGCCATTTCCATGCCGAGCATGGCGATGAGCATCATGACGCCGATCACAAGCCGGCCTTCTTCCAGCGTTGGTTCATGTCGACCAACCACAAGGATATCGGCACGCTCTACCTGATCTTCGCGATCGTCGCGGGTATCATCGGCGGCGGCATTTCGGGCCTGATGCGCGCCGAGCTGGCGCAACCCGGCATCCAGTATCTAGGCCATTGGTACGAGATGTTGCACGGCGCGGGCACCGCGGACCAGGCGCATCATCTGTGGAATGTGCTCGTCACCGCACACGGCCTGATCATGGTCTTCTTCATGGTCATGCCTGCGATGATCGGCGGCTTCGGCAACTGGTTCGTTCCGATCATGATCGGCGCACCGGATATGGCGTTCCCGCGCATGAACAACATCTCGTTCTGGCTGCTGATCCCCTCCTTCACTTTGCTGCTCGGCTCGACCTTCTTCTCGGGCGGCACGGGCCCCGGCGCGGGCACAGGCTGGACGGTTTATGCGCCGCTTTCGACATCGGGCTCGCCCGGGCCGGCGGTGGATATGGCGATCCTGTCACTGCACCTCGCGGGCGCCTCGTCGATCCTGGGCGCGATCAACTTCATCACCACCATTCTCAACATGCGCGCGCCGGGCATGACGCTGCACAAGATGCCGCTCTTCGCTTGGTCGGTGCTGGTCACCGCCTTCCTGTTGCTGCTGGCGCTGCCGGTGCTCGCGGCCGCGATCACGATGCTGCTGACCGACCGCAATTTCGGCACGACCTTCTATGATGCGTCGGGCGGTGGCGATCCGATCCTCTACCAGCATCTGTTCTGGTTCTTCGGACATCCGGAAGTATACATCATGATCCTGCCGGGCTTCGGCATGGTCAGCCACATCATCTCGACCTTCAGCCGAAAGCCGATCTTCGGCTATCTCGGTATGGCTTACGCCATGGTCGCGATCGGCGTGGTCGGTTTCGTGGTGTGGGCGCACCACATGTTCACCACCGGCATGGCGGTCGACACGAAGATGTATTTCACCGCCGCGACGATGGTGATCGCGGTGCCGACCGGCATCAAGATCTTCTCGTGGATCGCGACGATGTGGGAGGGCTCGCTCTCCTTCAAGACGCCGATGCTGTGGGCGATCGGCTTCATCTTCATGTTCACCGTCGGCGGCGTGACCGGCGTGCTGCTCGCCAATGGCGGCATCGATAATTATTTCCAGGATACCTATTACGTGGTGGCGCACTTCCACTACGTGCTGTCGCTGGGCGCGGTCTTCTCGCTCTTCGCCGGCTTCTATTACTGGTTCCCGAAGATGTCGGGCCGCATGTACAATGAGCTGCTGGGCAAGATCCATTTCTGGGTCTTCTTCGTTGGCGTGAACGTGCTGTTCTTCCCGATGCACTTCCTGGGCATGCAGGGTATGCCGCGCCGCTATCCCGATTATCCGGATGCCTATGCGCACTGGAACGCGATCGCGACCGATGGCTACATGATCATGGTCCTCGGCATGGTGATCTTCTTCGTCAACGTGATCTATTCGCTGGTCGCCGGGCCGAAGGCGCCGGCCAATCCCTGGGGCGAAGGCGCCACCACGCTCGAGTGGACACTGCCGAGCCCGCCGCCTTACCACCAGTTCGAGCAGCTCCCGCGCATCGACTGACGCACGGGCCGTCGGACGGTAGGCAAGAAAACAGCGCTCCGGGGCAACCCGGGGCGCTTTTTCTATAGGGGTCTCGTCACAGCCCTGCCGCGCCGGCCTTTCGCGAATCTTTCCATGCGCCTATAGCGCGCGGGCTTATGCCGTCCCCCACCGTTCCGATCACGCCCGCACTCCCGGCCGAATGGCGCGATTTCCTCGCGCTGACCAAGCCACGCGTGATGACGCTGGTGGTCTTCACCGCATTGTGCGGCCTGCTGGCGGCGCCCGTTCATATCAACCCGGTGCTGGGCTTCACCGCGATCCTGTGCATCGCGGTCGGTGCGGGCGCGTCGGGCGCGCTCAACATGTGGTACGAGGCCGATCTCGACGCGCATATGAAGCGCACCAAAAGCCGCCCGCTCCCTGCGGGCCGGATGGACCGCCAGTCGGCGCTCCATTTCGGGGTCGCGCTGGCGGTGGGCTCGGTCGTGCTGATGGGGCTGGCGGTCAATCTGCTCGCCGCCGCGATCCTGACCGTATCGATCCTGTTCTACGTTCTGGTCTACACGGTCTGGCTCAAGCGCCGCACACCGCAGAACATCGTGATCGGCGGCGCCGCCGGCGCTTTCCCGCCGCTGATCGGCTGGGCTGCGGCGACCGGACGGATCGAGTTGCTCCCAGTCCTGCTGTTCCTGCTGATCTTCCTGTGGACGCCACCCCATTTCTGGGCGCTTTCCTTGTTCGTGCGCACCGACTATGCTGCTGCCGGCGTGCCGATGCTGCCGGTGGTAGCGGGAATCCGGGCGACCCGGCGCCAGGTGCTGCTCTATACGTTACCGATGGCGGCCGCCGCGGTCGCGCCTTGGCCGCTCGGTCTCACGGGCGCAATTTACGGCGTGACGGCGAGCCTTCTCACCACCTGGTTCGCGATCCTCGCCGCGCGCGTCGCGGTCAGCCGGGAAACCGATCAGGCGCTGATGAAGCCCGAGCGGGCCTTGTTCAAATTCTCGATCCTCTATCTCTTCGTGCTGTTCGGAGCATTGGTGGTCGACCGGCTGGTGCTCGCATGACCCCTGAATATGAAAACGAATATCGCCGCCGCCAACGCGCCCGCGCCAGGGTGACCGGCTGGATACTGGGCGGACTCGTCGTGCTGTTCTTCGCGATCGCGGTCGCCCGGATGATGCATTGATGGCGGGCTCGCTTCCCCTCGATCGCGCGAAGAAGCGCACCGGCCTGCTCATGCTGCTGGTCGCGGCCGCCATGGTCGCTCTGGGGTTTGCGAGCGTGCCGCTCTACCGCATGTTCTGCCAGGCCACGGGCTGGAACGGCACAGTGCAGGAACGGCTGAACGCGGTCGCCCCCGGCGCGGTCGCCGGCCGCTTCGTCAACGTCCGCTTCGATGCCAACGTCTCGCCCAGCCTTCCCTGGAGCTTCGAGCCCGACCAGAATGTGACCCGCGTCGCGGTCGGCGCGCGGCAGATGGTGTTTTTCACCGCGGTCAACAACAGCGATCACGCGATCACCGGCAGCGCGGCTTTCAACGTGACACCGCCCCAGGCCGGTCAATATTTCGTGAAAATCCAATGCTTCTGCTTCACCGAGCAGACGCTGCGACCGCATGAGCGGGTACGGATGCCGGTGGTCTTCTATGTCGATCCCGGCTTCGCCAAGGATCCAGACGCCGGACAGATCGACGAGATCACGCTTTCCTACACATTTTACCCTGTAGCGAAGCCGAAAACGGCAAGCTAAGGGAAGTTCAAACTAGCCTTACAGGGACCCGACGAGCATGGCCGGAGCGAAGAGCCACGAATATCATATCCTGCCGCCGAGCATCTGGCCGCTGATCGGCGCCGCTGCGGCGCTGGCGATGGCGTCGGGCGGCATCATGTGGATGCATAGCGCGGCGTATGGCGGCTGGTTGTTCTTCGCCGGCCTGGCGGGCGTGCTTTTCACTATGTTCTCCTGGTGGTCGGATGTCATCCGCGAGGCGCATGCGGGGGATCATACGCCGGTCGTGTCGCTCCACCTGCGCTACGGCATGATCCTGTTCATCGCCTCCGAAGTCATGTTCTTCCTCGGCTGGTTCTGGGCCTGGTTCGATTTCTCGCTCTTCCCGTCGACGGTCGATGCCGTCGGCGGAGTGTGGCCGCCCAAGGGACTGACCGTCCTCAACCCCTTCGCTTTCCCGCTGCTCAACACGTTGATCCTGCTCTGCTCGGGCACGACCGTCACCTGGGCGCATCACGCCTTGATCCACGGCGACCGCAAGGGCCTGATCCGCGGCCTGTGGTGCACGATCCTGCTGGGCGCGACCTTCTCGTGCATCCAGGGCTGGGAATATGCGCATGCGCCCTTTGCCTTCAAAGGGCTGAGCTACGGCGCTTCCTTCTTCATGGCGACCGGCTTCCACGGTTTCCACGTGCTGGTCGGCACGATCTTCCTGAGCGTGAACCTGGTCCGCGCCTATAAGGGCGACTTCACGCCCAAGCAGCATTTCGGCTTCGAGGCGGCGGCCTGGTACTGGCACTTCGTCGACGTGGTGTGGCTGTTCCTGTTTATCTCGATCTACGTCTGGGGCGGCTGGGGCGCGCCGCTCGCCGGCTGATGTCGCGCGATTGGCATCTGGCGCAGATCAACGTCGGGCGCCTGGTAGCGCCCGCCGAGGATCCTGCCGTTGCCGATTTCATGAATGCGCTGGAGCATGTAAACGGGCTGGCCGAAGCCGCGCCGGGCTTCGTCTGGCGTCTGAAGGACAATAGCGATGGCGGCGGCGCGACCGACATCCGCCCCGCACCCGATCCGCAGTTCATCGTCAACATGTCCGTCTGGACCGACGCCGACAGTCTGTTCGCGTTCGTCTATCGCAGCGCGCACACGCCGTTCATGGCGCGGCGGCGCGAATGGTTCGGGCGCTTCGAGGGCGCCTATCAGGCCTTGTGGTGGATTCCCGCGGGCCGCCAGCCGACGGTCGAGGAAGGCCTGTCGCGGCTGTGGCTGCTCGATCGCTACGGCCCCTGCCCCCAGGCCTTCACCTTCAAGGCACGCTTCCCCATACCCAACGAAGCGGGCCAACAGCCGATCGACATGCAACCCGATCCGTGGTGCGTCGGCCGCGCCTGACGTGCCCGACGCTCCGCCACCGCCGATCAAGGCCGGGCTGACCGGCCATTGTCCGCGCTGCGATGCGCGCACGCTCTTTTCGGGCTGGATCAAGTTCGCGGACCGATGCTCGAACTGCGGGCTCGACTTCAAGAGCTTCAATGTCGGCGACGGCGCGGCGGCATTCCTGATCCTGATCCTCGGCGCGGTCACAGCCGCCGCCGCAATCATCGTCGAGCTCAAATTCTCGCCGCCTTTCTGGGTCCATATCCTGCTGTGGCCGCCAATCGTGCTCGGGATGACGATCCTGAGCCTGCGCGCGTCCAAGGGTGTGCTGCTAGCGCTCGAATTCCGCCACGCCGCGCATGAAGGGCGAATCGTCAAGTGAAGCGCACGATTCCGGTCGTGCCGACAATCATCGTGCTGCTCGCAGCCCTGCTGATGGTGCGGCTCGGCTTCTGGCAGATCCATCGCCTGCATGAGAAAGAGGCATTGCTCGCGCGCTACACCGCCAATCAGGCCAAGCCACCGCTCCCCCTCATAGCGCTCTTTCCCGTCGACGACGGCGCGCTCTACCGCCGCACCAGCGCTTATTGCCTGAGCGTCGTGAGTTGGCGGGCTGAGGCCGGGCGCGCGGGCGACGGCACGCCCGGCTGGCGCCACCTCGCCGCCTGCCGCGCCGGAGCCGAGGGGCCCGGCCTGCTGGTCGACATGGGTGTTTCCACCGATTCGGCCGCGCCCGCCTGGAAGAGTGGCGCGGTGCGCGGCCGACTGACCTGGGCGCCGAGTAGCCAGCCCCTGATCGCACGCCTGTTCGCCCCGGCGCCTGCGTCCACGCCGATGATCGTGAGCGATGTTGCCGCCCCGGGCTTCACGCCGACAGCACAGCCCAATCCCGCCGACATCCCCAACAACCACGTCGCGTATGCGGTGCAATGGTTCCTGTTCGCAGGCCTGGCGCTGATCATTTACGGCGTGGCCTTATGGCAAAGGGCACGCAAAGTTGCCCTGAGGCCGCCGCCCCGCTAACGGGCCTCATGCTTTACGTCAGCACGCGCGGGGATGCGCCCACGCTCGATTTCGAGGCGGTGACACTCGCCGGCCTCGCCAAGGATGGCGGCCTCTATGTCCCGGAGGCTTGGCCCAGCTTTTCGCGCGACCAGATAAGGGCGCTGCAGGGCCTGTCCTACGTCGATACCGCGGTCGCGATTCTCGCGCCCTTCGTCGGTAATTCCCTTTCGAAAGACGATCTGCGCGCACTCTGCGATGCCGCTTATGGCCGCTTTGCCCACGCCGCGGTCACCCCGCTCGTCCAGCTCGACGCGCGCCAATGGGTGCTGGAATTGTTCCACGGCCCCACGCTCGCCTTCAAGGATGTCGCGCTGCAATTGCTCGGGCTGCTGTTCGAGCGTTTCCTGTCGACCCGCGACACGCATCTGACCGTGGTCGGCGCGACCTCGGGCGACACCGGATCGGCCGCGATCGACGCGCTCGCCGGCCGCGCCAAGGTCGATCTGTTCATGCTGCACCCCAAGGGCCGCGTGTCCGACGTGCAGCGCCGGCAGATGACGACCGTGCTCGCACCCAACATCCACAATATCGCGATCGAAGGCAGCTTCGACGACGCGCAGGCGATGGTGAAGGCGATGTTCGCGGACCAGGCATTCGCGGGCCGCTTCACCCTGTCGGCGGTCAACTCGATCAACTGGGCCCGGCTCGCGGCGCAGATCGTCTATTATTTCTATGCCGCCGTCCGCCTCGGGGCGCCCGACCGCGAAGTCGCTTTCTCGGTCCCGACCGGCAATTTCGGCGACGTTTTCGCAGGATATGTGGCGGCGAAGATGGGCCTACCGATCGCGAAACTGATCGTCGCGACCAACGTCAACGACATCCTCCACCGTGCGCTCAGCGAAGGCGATTATTCGGTCGGCAGCGTCACGCCGACCGCCGCGCCGTCGATGGACATCCAGGTCAGTTCGAATTTCGAGCGGCTGCTGTTCGACCTTCACGGTCGCGACGGCGCCGCGCTCGCCGCCTCGATGAAGGGGTTCGAGGCGAACCGCACGTTCAGCCTCACACCCGCGATGCGCACGCAGGCGGCCGAGCTCCTCGTCAGCGCACGCATCGATCCCGAATCGATGGAGATGGCGATGCGTCGCGCCAACGAGCAATCCGCGATGACGCTCGATCCGCACAGCGCGATCGGCTACGCCGCCGCGCTCGCCGCCGATCTGCCGGCGGACGTACCCATCGTGACGCTCGCTACCGCGCATCCCGCCAAGTTCCGCGACGCGGTCGAACGTGCAACCGGCAGCCGTCCCGTGCTGCCGCTGCGCGTGGGCGACCTGTTTGATCGCGCCGAACGCTATGAGGTGCTGCCCAACGATCTGGCTGCGGTTCAGGCCTATATCGCCGAGCGGGCCACGGCCGCATGACCGCAAAGCTCCATCGCCTGGCCAACGGTCTTCGGGTCGCGGTCGAGCCGATGGCGGGGGTCGAGACGATCGCGGTCGGCCTCTATGCCGACGCCGGCGCGCGCTCCGAGCCCAAAGGTCTGTCGGGCCTCGCGCATATGGTCGAGCATATGGTGTTCAAGGGCGCAGGCGGCCGTTCGGCACGGCAGATCGCCGAGGCTATCGAGGATAAAGGCGGATCGCTCAACGCCTGGACCGCGCGCGATCACACCGTCTTCCAGGCACGCGCCCTGGCGGGCGATCTCGCGCTCGGCAGCGAGCTGATCGCGGACCTCGTCCGCAATGCCGACCTCGATGCCGAGGAGTTGGAGCGCGAACGCCATGTCGTGCTCGCCGAGCTGGGCGAGGCGCGCGACACGCCCGACGACATCATCTTCGACCATCTCCAAGGCGCCGCCTTTCCCGGTCAGCAATTGGGCGAGGCCGTGCTCGGCGACGAGGCAAGCATCGGCGCGATCGACGTGCCCGCGCTGCGACGCTGGATCGAGGGTCAGTATCGACCCGACGGTCTCGTCTTTGCCGCGGCGGGCAAGGTCGACGAGGACGAATTGCTCAAGCTCGCCGAGCGGCTTTTCGGCGACATGGCTGCGGGCGCACCGCCTGTGCCCGTGTCCGGCAGCTTCGGCGGCGGCACGCATCATGACCGCCGTCGTTTCGACCAATTGCACGTCGCGCTTGCCTTCGAAGGCGTCGGCCATACGCATCCCGATATGCACGCGCTCTCGCTCTTCACCAATGCGGTCGGCGGCGGCATGTCATCGCGTCTGTTCCAGCAGGTACGCGAAGAGCGTGGTCTGGCTTACTCGATCTATTCCTGGGCGCACTCTTATGCCGATACTGGCCTGTTCGGCATTTATTGCGCTGCCGCGCGCGCCGACGCGCACCAGGCGCTCGCACTCGCCCGCGAGGTCCTTGCCGAGACCGCCGAGGGGCTGACCGACGCCGAACTCGAACGCGCCCGCGCGCAGGCCAAGGCCGGCCTGCTGATGGGCCTCGAATCGGTCGCGACCCGCGCCGACCATCTCGCCCGATCGATCCAGGTTCATGGGCGCATCATTTCCCCATCCGAGACGGTGGCGCTGATCGACGCGGTCTCGCTCGATCAGGCGCGCCGCGCGGGTACAGCGGCACTCGATGGCGGCGAAGCGCTCGCCACGGTCGGCGGCCGCCTCGCGGAGGTTGCATGATAAAATCCTCCCCATCGCGGATGGGGAGGGGGACCGCCGCCGAAGGCGGTGGTGGTGGAGCCCCTCCACCAGCCTGCGGCCGGTCCCCCTCCCCGCGCTTCGCGCAGGGAGGATTTCAATGACAAACCTCCTTACCCTCGTCACCGAACCCTGGCCCGATTATGGCTTGGTCGACTCCGGCCGCGGCCGGAAGCTCGAGCGCTTCGGTCGTTTCCATTTCATCCGCCCCGAACCGCAGGCGATGTGGGCGCCGGCGAATCCTAGCTGGGAGGCCGACGGCGACTTCATCGCCGCGTCCGACGAGGATGGCGGGGGCAAATGGCATCTCTCGCGCGACGTGCCGCGCGGCGGCTGGCACATCAAGTGGGAAGAGGTGCGCTTCCTTGCGCAGAACACCCCCTTCCGCCACCTCGCTTTCTTCCCCGACATGGCACCCCAATGGAGCTGGATGCGCGAGCGCACGGGCGAAGGGGACGAGGTGCTCAACCTGTTCGGCTATACGGGCGTGGGCACCTTGGCCTTGGCCGCCAAGGGCGCCAAGCTGACCCATGTCGATGCGTCGAAGAAATCGGTCGAAGCGGGCAAGGAGAATGCCTTCCTGTCCGACATGGCCGACCGCCCGATCCGCTGGATGGTCGACGATGCGGTTAAGTTCGCCGCGCGCGAGGTGCGCCGCGAACGCCGCTATGACGGCATCCTGCTCGATCCGCCCAAGTTCGGCCGCGGCCCCGATGGCGAGGTCTGGCGGCTTGAGGAGCATCTCCCCGGTCTGATCAAGCATTGCCGCGCTTTGCTCGACGCGGATTCCAAATATCTGGTCCTGACCGTCTATGCGGTGCGCATGTCCGCAATCGCGATCGGCGAACTGCTCAAGCAGGAGCTGGCCGATCTTGGCGGCACGGTAGAGGTCGGCGAAATGGCCGTCCGCGAGGAAGCCCGCGGCCTGCTCCTTCCCACCGCTATATTCGCGCGCTGGAGCCGCTGATCCTACCCCCGTTTCGGGAAGGATCTAGCTGCGCCCCGCCCGCAACGCCGCACCCGCAACGAAGGGAGCCCCGGCCACGAACAGCAGGCTCGTCGCCGCGAGCAACTTCAGCGCCGCCGCACCCGAGCTCGCGCCGAAGATCAGCAAAGGCACCGCGAGTGGCAGCATCACCAGCCCGATCAACGCGCTGGTGCCCCGCAGGCTCGCGGTCAAGGCCGCCACTGCCAGGCCGAGCGCGGCGAGGCCGGGCGTGCCGAGCAGCAGGCCTATCTCCAGCCGCTCGAGCGTCGCGCCGTCGAAATTCAGCAAAGCCGCAGCCGGCAGGGTCGCCACCATCAAGGGGGGCCCGAAGCTCAGCCAGTGCGCCATCAGCTTGGCAGCGGCGACGCCTTCGTCGCTCTGTCCGCGTATGGCGAGTTGATCGAATATGCCGGACACTATGTCGGGACGCACCAGCCGCTCGACCGGTAGTAATGCCGCGAGCAGGGCAGCGGTCCACAAGGCTCCGTTCCCCACCTTGGCAAGGAGGGCCGCATCCGGCCCGATCGCGAATGGGAAGAGCGTCGCTACCAGCAGATAGAAGACCAAAGGCAGCCACGCGCCGCCATGCGCGAACGCGCGCGCGAGATCGCGGCGGACGAGCGACAGGAGCGCGCTCACAAGCTGAGCTCCCGCATATCCAGCCCCAACGGCTGGTGGCTCGCCGCCAGGATCACGCCGCCCGCTGCAAGATGCCCCGCCATCGCCGCCGCCAGTTCATTCAGCGAGGCCGCGTCCAGTCCGCTTGCAGGTTCGTCGAGCAGCCAGATGCCCGCCGCGCTCGCGATCACCCGCGCCAACGTCGCGCGCCGCCGCTGGCCGGTCGAAAGCAGCCGCACCGGCACCTGGGCCAGTTGCGCCAGCCCCATCGCCGCGAGCCCCAGCGCGACCGTCTCGTCATCGCGCCCGTCCAGCCGCGCCCAGAAGGCGAGCGCCGCGAAGAGACTTTGATCCTCATCCAGCGCCGCCGCTTCGGCCGCGAGCGCGACCTCCCCGTCACGCACCACGCGCCCCGCCGCCGGCGCAAGCAGGCCGGCCGCAATCCGCAACAGGCTCGATTTGCCGACGCCGTTGGCGCCCGTCACCAGTATGCCGTCGCCCGGGTCCAGCGCCAGGTTCAGGTCCTCGAACAACAGACGCCCGCCGCGCACACAGGCGACCCCGTCCAGCGCGAGCCGCGTCACGCGCCCGCCGCCGCTTCGAGCGCGTGCATGTCGTCATCGCTCAGCCCGAAATGATGGCCGACCTCGTGCACGAGCACATGGCTGACCAAAGCCTCGAGCGTCTCGCCGCTCTCGACCCACTCGTCCAGCAGCGCGCGACGGTAGAGGAAGATCATGTCGGGCAAGGCGCCGCTGTCGTCGATCGATTTCATACCCACCGGCCGACCGCGATATAGGCCCGACAGTTCGAACGGATTTTCTATCCCGAGCGCGTCTAGCGTTTCCTCGTCCGCATACTCCTCGACGCGCAGCACCACGTCGCCCAGAAATTTACGGAACGCCTCCGGGAGCCGGGCGAGTGCGGCGCGCGCCAGCGTCTCGATCGCATCCGCATCCGGCGCCTGGCCCCACGCGCTTGTTTGACCTGCCCGCATCATCGCGCGACATAAGCGCAAAGCGCGGCTGCGCGCCAGCAGGAGGGACCCATGGCGATCGAAGCGTTGAGCGAGGCGGAGCGGGCCGACGTGCTCGATGACCTGCCCGACTGGGATTATGACGAGGCACGCGACGCGATCACGCGCCGTATCGTGTTCGCCGATTTCGCCGAAGCATTCGGCTTCATGGCGCGCGTCGCCCTGATCGCCGAGAAGATGGACCATCATCCCGAATGGTCCAACGTCTGGAACCGGGTCGACATATTGCTGACCACGCACGATTGCGGCGGCCTGTCCGAGCGCGACGTGGCGCTGGCCCAGGCGATCGACGCCATTGTCGACTGAGACGCGGCCAGCGCTCGCCTATGAGCAGGTCTCGCGCCGCTATGCCGGCGTGTCCGCGATCGATCACATCTCGCTTCAGGTCGAACGCGGCAGCTTCGTCGCGTTGGTCGGCCCGTCCGGCTCCGGCAAATCCACCCTGCTCCGCCTCGCCAATCGGCTGGACGCGGCCGATACCGGCCGCGTGCTGGTCGACGGGCAGGATGTGGCCCATGCCGACCCGATACGGCTGCGGCGCGGGATCGGCTATGTCTTCCAGAATATCGGGCTGTTTCCACATCTGACCGTCGCCGAGAATATCGGCATCATCCCCAAGCTTGAGGGACGTCCGCCGGTGGACGTGATCGCCGCGCTCGAACGAGTCGGCCTTGCGCCCGATCTCGCAACGCGTTTCCCCGCGCAATTGTCGGGCGGGCAGCAGCAGCGTGTGGGTATTGCCCGTGCGCTCGCGGGCGACGGCAAATTACTGCTGATGGACGAGCCGTTCGGCGCGCTCGATCCGGTCACGCGCGATACGCTCGGCCGCACTATACGTTGGCTCCACGACGCGCTCGGACTCACCACCATCCTCGTGACGCACGACATGGCCGAGGCCCTGCTGCTTGCCGAACGGATCATTGTGATGGGACAGGGCCGGATCGTTGCGGACGCGACCCCGCGCGAGATGCTCGCCGGCGAGGCAGGTCCCGAGGTGGATGCGTTGGTCGCCATTCCCCGCGCACAGGCCAAGCGGCTAAGCGAGTTGTCGCGGTGAGCGAGGCATTGCGCCAACTCCCGCCGTTGATCGCCAGCCATGTGCTGCTCGCCGCGGCGGCAATGGGCCTCGCGCTTCTGATCGGATTGCCGCTGGGTATCGCCTCGGCGCGACGGCCACGCCTTGGGGCGGTGGCGGTCGGCTTTGCGGGGTTGGTACAGACCATACCTGGCCTTGCGCTGCTCGCGCTTTTCTACCCCTTGCTGCTCGCGCTCTCGGCGCTGGCGGGCGGCGGCGTGCCCGCACTGGGCTTTCTGCCCGCTCTGCTCGCGCTGACGCTCTATGCCTTGCTGCCGATCCTGCGAAACGTCGTCGCGGGCCTGCAGGGGATCGATCCGGCAGTGCTGCAGGCAGCCGATGCGGTCGGCATGACGCCGGGCCAGCGGCTGCGGCTGGTCGAGGCACCGCTCGCGGCGGCGGTGGCCATGGCCGGCATCCGCACCGCCGCCGTCTGGACGATCGGCGCGGCGACGCTTGCGACCACGGTCGGCTATCCGTCGCTCGGCAATCCGATCTTCGCGGGGCTGCAGATCGAACGCTGGGATCTGGTCCTCGCGGGCTGCATCGGCGCCGCTTTGCTGGCTATCGTCACCGACACGCTGCTCGGGCTGATCGAGCGCGGCATTGGCCAGCGCAAGCGCGGCCTTACTCTCACCGGGCTCGGCTTGCTGATCCTCGGCCTGCTTCTCGCCTGCCTGCCGCTGCTGCGCACATCCCAGCCGAGTGTCACGATCGGAGCCAAGAATTTCTCCGAGCAATATATCCTCGCGCACCTGATCGGCGGGCGGCTCGAACAAGCCGGCTATCGGGTGACCTATCGCGAAGGACTGGGCTCGGCGGTCGCGTTCCGCGCGCTCCAGAGCGGCGATATCGACGTCTATGTCGAATATTCGGGGACATTGTGGGCCGACACGATGGGCCGCAAGGACACACCCTCGCGCGAGGCCATGCTCGACGGAATCAGGAACTGGATGGCCATCGGCCCGAAAACTGTTTTGGTCGGCCCGCTCGGCTTCGAAAATGCCTATGCGCTCGCGGTACGCCCGGATAGCGGCCTGACCAGCATCGCCGATCTCGCCGCAAAGGCCCCGAACTTCACGCTCGGCGCTGACCTCGAGTTTCTCGACCGGCCCGAATGGCGTGCGATTCGCGAGGCATACGGACTTCGCTTCAAGGCGACCCGCGCCTACAGCCCGACCTTCATGTATCGCGCACTGCGGTCGGGGCAGGTCGATATAATCTCGGCTTTCTCCTCGGACGGCCGCATCGCCGCCGACCATCTGACGATACTCGCCGACCCAAAAGGCGCGATGCCGCATTATGACGCGATCCTGCTCACGTCCCCCCCGCATGCGCACGACGCCCATTTCCTCTCCGCCATTCGCCCGTTGGTGAACCGGGTCAGGGTCGAAGATATGCGTTCCGCCAATTATTCGGTCGACCGCGACACCGATAAACAGCCGCCCGAAGCCGCCGCGCGCTGGCTGGATGCGCGCGTGAGAGCGCCACACTGAACCGAACGCGCCCGACCTCGCCGCCAACACAATCCGCCGCATTGCAGCATCGGTTCACCGCCGCTTCATTGACGGCTGACCATTATCCGTCACATCGGCGCGATGATACAACATATCGCATTTCAAGGATCACCAGATTGCGGACACTGATCGGGGCATCGATGATAGCCATGATGGCGGCTGCGGCGCAGGCTGCGGATACGCCCGGCACGCCCGATCCTGCCGCGGGCCCACCGACGCCGCCAGCCCAGATCACCGGACCGGACACGTCGAACGCGCATCCTAACGAGATCGTCGTCACCGCGCGCCGGCTGAGCGAAGCGCGCGCCGCGATCCAGCCGAGCCTTGGCGCCACCTCGTACGGCGTGACCAACACCACGATCCAGGCCTTGCCCGGCGGCGACAATCAGCAGTTCAATCAGATCGTGCTGCAATTGCCCGGTGTGGTGCAGGACGGCGGGGGCCAGTTCCATGTCCGCGACGACCATAATGGCCTGCAATATCGTATCAACGGCACGATCCTGCCCGAAGGCATCGCCGTGTTCGGCCAGACGCTCAGTCCGCGCCTGATCGACCATTTCGCGCTTCTGACCGGCGCACTGCCCGCGCAATATGGCCTGCGCACTGCGGGCATCATGGACATCACCACCAAGACCGGCTTCCAGAACAACGGTCAGATCTCGGTCTATGGCGGCAGCCACGGCACGATCGAGCCGAGCGCCGAATATGGCGGCTCCTCGGGCAACACCAATTACTTCGTGTCGGGAGATTTCCGTCGCGACAAACTCGGCATCGAGAGCGTCGACGGCTCCTCCACTCCGCTCCACGACAAGACCAGCCAGGGTACCGCCTTCGGCTATGTCGACCACATCCTGGACAGCGACAATCGCGTATCGCTGATCGGCGGCTATTCGGATCAGCGCTTCCAGATTCCCAATCCGCGCGGGCTGCACCCCGATCTCGGTTACACGATCGGCGGCCAGAGCGATTTCCTGAGCGACAATCTCGACCAGCGCCAGCATGAGCGGACCGCCTTCAGCCAGGCCTCCTACCTCCATCATGGCAGCCAGCTCACGCTGCAGGCGAGCCTGTTCGCGCGCTACTCATCCCTCACTTACACGCCCGACCTCACCGGCGAATTGCTGTTCAACGGCCAGGCGCAGAGCGCGGTGAAGCATGATTTCGCCTTTGGCGGTCAGCTGGAGGCCGCCTACCGCCTCAACGGCGCGCACACGCTACGCGGCGGCGTCATTGTCTCGCGCGATCATAGCACCAGCGACACCAGCACCTATGTCTTCCCGGTGGATGCCGCTGGCGCGCAGACCGGCCCCTATTTCGCCATTCCCGAAAAGGGCGGTGCGACCGAGATGACCTATTCGGCGTATCTGCAGGACGAATGGAAGATCGCGCCCGGCGTCACGCTCAATTATGGCGGCCGCTTCGATCTGTACGACGCCTATCGCCAGGAGCATCAGTTCAGTCCGCGCATCAACGCGGTGTGGCAGGCGATGCCCGGCACCACGATTCACGTGGGCTATGCGCGCTATTTCTCCCCGCCGCCGTTCGAGCTGGTCGCGAGCACCAGTGTCGGCAAGCTTGTCGGCACCAGCGGCGAGGCGCCCGGCACGCTCAACACCACGCCGATGGCCGAGAAGCAGAATTATTTCGATGTCGGACTTGAGCAGAAGCTGAGCGAGGGCCTGAGCTTCAGCCTCGACGGTTATTATCGCAAATCGCACAATCTGGTCGACGAGGGTCAGTTCGGCGCACCGATCATCCTGACGCCGTTCAACTACGGGCTCGGTACGATCAAGGGGATCGAAGCCAACCTGACCTATCAGCAGGGCCCTTGGCTGGCTTATGCCAATTTCGCCGTCGCCAGCGCAAAGGGTAAGGACATCGTCTCAAGCCAGTTCGCGTTCGACCCCGCCGATCTGGCCTATATCCAGAACCATTATATTCACCTCGATCACGACCAGAAATATACCGGGTCGGCCGGCATCTCCTACGCCTTCCAGGACGGCAGGCTGGAAAACACCAAGCTCGGTCTCGACATGTTGTACGGATCGGGCCTGCGCACTGACGGCGCCACCCCCAATGGCGGCGTGCTGCCGAGCTACGAGCAGTTCAACCTGTCGGTCAGCCACCGCTTCATGCTCTTGGGGTTGGAAGTGCGTTTCGACGTCGTGAACCTCGCCGACAAAAAATATGAGATCCGCGACGGAGCAGGCATCGGCGTCGGCGCACCGCAATATGGCCCGCGCCGCGGATTCTTCGTCGGCATTACCAAGGATATCTGACGCAGCTTGCGCTCGTGCCCGCGCCGCATAGAGTGCGCGCATGAGCGGTGAGATCCTTTATCGCGGCGGCTGCCTGTGCGGCGCACTGCGTTATGAAGCAACGGCCGAACCGCTGTACGCGGGGCTCTGCTATTGCGCGGATTGCCGCAAGGCGTCGGGATCGGCCTTCATCCCCTTCATGGGTTTTCGCGCCGCCGACCTTGTCATCACCGGCGAAACGCGCCAGTCGCATGTCCCGAGCTTTGGCGGCGGCACGGCCACGCGCAATCACTGCGCGCAGTGCGGCAGCCTCGTCTTCGGCGGCCTGCATGGGCAGACCGACGCGCACACGATCTACGCGGGCTCGCTCGACGAGCCGTCGCGGTTCGAGCCCAGGATCGCGCTGTTCGTGCGCGATCGCCCCGCCTGGGCGGACGTGAAAGCCGGGCTCACCGAATATGAGACGATGCCCGGCTGAGACCGGGCATCCCCTTTATCTGGACGGCGCCAGCTTGGTGTTCAGCGCCCAGCCGACATTGTCGTTCTCGTCAGCGACCTCCCACCACAGGCCATCCTTCTTGCCGGTCGGATAGAGGATCGAACCGGCGGGAAGTGTGCGGATGACCGGGCTGCCGGCAAGGGCGGTCTTGTGCAGCGCGACCGGGCCGATCGCGGTGTAGGTCTTGGCCGGTGCCGCCTCGGCGGTACCTTCGCTGCCCGGACCGACCAGATTGAGCGAGGTCACCAGCTTCGAATAAGCCTGGATGAAGGAGAGCGTTACCATCCGGCCGACATCGGTATTGTCGTAGCCGCCGCCGACCGCGCCCACCGCGCCACCGAGGAAGCCGACGCCGCCACCGCCGCCGAAGCTGATATTGTTCTTGGCGGCATAACCGTCCTCGGTCGCGATCGTCTCGGTGGTGCGCACGTTGGTGAGCGACAGGACAGTGTTGGCTTCGACCTTGCGCGAGCGGATGCCGCCCACCAGTCCGCCAAATCGCCCGCCGACTAGCCCGCCGATCGCCGCGCCGGCGCCGCCTCCGCTGACGTTGCTGTTCGCGCCCTGGATTTCGGCGACGAGCACATAATCCGCCGCCTTGATCTGGCCCTGACCGACATTGGAACCACGCTGCAGGCCGAGATTGCCGCCGATCGCGCGCTCGCGCTCCGCCGCATTCAGGCCCGTGCCGCGATCGACCAGGTTGAAGCAGCCCGAACGCTGGATCATCACCTTGAGCAATTTGGATGGCGGCGAGAGGCTGAACTGGGTCCAGCCATTGGGATCGTCGCCATCGGCGACCGAGACGGTGCCGAGCTTGCGCGTGCAGTGCGGCACGTCGTCCATCGTCTTTTGCTGCAATTGCTGGCCGCTCGACGCCTTGGCGAGCTTGGGCTCGGCCACGGCCGGAGTGGTGGCGAGCGACGCCGCAATGGCGCCGAAACAGGCTGTCTTGAGCAAGGTCATGGCAGATTTGCCCCCGTCATTATGTCCGCTCCACTGGAATCGGATCGGAGCCGAATTTACCGCAGATTAACAGCGGTAAGCCAGCATATCCTTACCCGATTTGCGTGAGCACGAAAGCGAAGGCCTCTGCGCGCTCGTGGAGCGCTTCGAACCGGCCCGATTTGCCGCCGTGGCCCGCGCCCATATTGATCTTGAGCAGCAGGATGTTGCTGTCGGTCTTGGTCGCACGCAGCCGCGCCGCCCATTTGGCCGGCTCCCAATAGGTCACACGCGGATCGTTGAGGCCGCCGGTGATCAGCAACGGCGGATAGGTCTTGGCTTCGAGATTGTCATAGGGGCTGTAGCTGCGGATCAGATCGAACGCGGCCCTGTCGGTGATCGGATTGCCCCATTCGGGCCATTCGCCCGGGGTTAGCGGCAATTCCGCATCCAGCATCGTATTGAGCACATCGACGAACGGCACATCCGCCACCACCGCGCCCCACAGATCGGGATCGGTGTTGGTGACCACGCCCATCAGTTCGCCGCCAGCGGAACCGCCGTTGATCGCGATATTGCCGGCCGACGTGAAGCCCGCATCGATCAGGCCCCTGGCCGCGTCGACGAAGTCGCGGAAGGTGTTCCAGCGCGCTTCGGCCTTTCCCTGCAGATACCAGTCGTAGCCGAGGTCGTCGCCACCCCTGATATGCGCGATCGCATAGGCCCAGCCGCGATCGAGCAGGCTCAGCCGCCCGGTCGAGAAGCTCGGCGGGATGGCGTGGCCATAGGCGCCATAGGCATAGAGGAAGAGCTTGCCGCTGCCGTCCTTCGGATAACCCACGGGATAGACCACCGACACCGGCACTTTCGCCCCATCACGCGCGGTCACCGTCAGCCGCTCGGTCGCATATTTGCCCGGATCGTAGCCCGACGGCACTTCCTGCACCTTGAGCGTGGTCAGCGCCAGAGTATCCGGATCGCACGCATAAACGGTAAGTGGCGTCACCATCGACGAGTAGGTCAGCCGATAGGCCGCCGGCGCGAATTCCGGGTTGGTCGACGGGCCCGCGCTATAGCTCGCTTCAGGAAAGCGGACGCGCTGTTCCTTGCCGTCCCAGGCGCGCAGGATGATCTGGTCGAGCCCCTCGATCCGCGCCGCGATCATCAAATGGCGATCGAACGCCGCGATCCCGGTCAGATAGACCTCGTCCGATCCCCCGACGACCTCTTCCCACACACCCGGACTGGCCGGATCGGCGCGCACGATACGGAAATTGACATGATCGTCGTTGGTCAGGATCCACAGGCTGCCGTGCGCGGAATCGACGCTGTACTGGCGCTTGACCTGACGGGGGCTGATCAGGATCGGGTCGGCCGAAGGATCGGCTGCGGGCACCAGCCGCACCTCGCTCGTTTGATTGTCGCCCGTCGCGATCTCGATCCATTGGCGGTCGCGCGTGCCGCCGACCGCGACGCGGAAGCCCTCGTCGGCTTCCTCGTACAAGACAGGGTCGGTCGCCGGATCGCTGCCAAGCCGGTGGAGCAAGGCGCGATAGCTGCGCCAATTGTCGTTGACCTCGGTATAAGCGAGCGCGTCCGATCCGGCGCTCCATGCAACCACGCCGTTGCTGACCGCCGTGACGGTCTCGACGTCCGTGCCGGTGGCGAGATCCCGGATGCGCAGCACATAGCGTTCGGCGCCATTGTCGTCCGCGCTCCACGCCATCAGCCGCCCATCGGGGCTGATCGCGACCGCGCCAACGCGAAAATACTCCTTGCCCTCCGCCTCTTTGGGTTCGTCGAGGATCAGTTGATCTGCACCGCCCGCAACCGGCCTGCGCCACCATTTCGGATATTGCCCGCCCGTTTCGTAGGCCCACCAATAAAGAAAATCCCCGTCCTTCTGCGGGACCGAGGCATCGTCCTGTTTCAGGCGCCCCTTCATCTCTTCGTAGATCGTCTCGATCAGCCCCTGATGGGGCGCCATTGCCGCCTCGAAATAGGCATTCTCCTCCTTCAGATAGGAGAGGATGTCTTCGTCGGCGACGTTCGGATAGCCGGAATCCTTGAGCCATGCCCACGGATCGTCGATCCGGATGCCATGATGCTCGAAACTATGGGGCCTGGTCGCGGCGACGGGAGGCGGAGGAAGATCGGTCATGCCCGCCTCTGTGCGCATCCACGCGCGCCATCGCAAGCATTGGCACAATCTTAAGTGTCGGCCTACATGGAGAGCGAAATCGGATCGCGCGTTGGGGTGGCGCGGGTTTGATCGCCGCACAATGAGGTTTATTACGCCCCGATGTCCACTTATGCCGACCGCCTCCAGGCTCTCCGCGAGGAGCTTGCCCGCCGCCGTCTCGACGGTTTCGTCGTGCCGCTCACCGATGAGCATATGTCCGAATATGTCGGCGCCTACGCACAGCGTCTCGCTTGGCTGACCGGCTTTCAGGGCTCGGCCGGCACCGCCGCTGTCCTGCCCGCGGAGGCCGCGATCTTCGTCGACGGCCGCTACACGCTGCAGGTGCGCGAACAGGTCTCCGCCGATCAGTGGAGCTATCAGTCGGTACCGCAGACCAGCGTCGCATCCTGGCTGTCCGAGCATGCGCCCGAAGGCGCACGCATCGGTTACGATCCCTGGCTGCACACCAAGACCTGGGTCGAGCAGGCGACCAAGGCGCTCGCCGAGAACGGCGCGACGTTGGTCGCGGTCGATACCAATCCGGTCGACGCGGTCTGGCCTGACCAGCCTTTGCCGTCCAATGCCCGTTTGGTGGTTCAGCCCGACCAGTTTGCCGGTCGCTCGTCCGCCGAAAAACGCCAGGAGATCGCCGACTGGCTGACCAAGGCCAAGGCCGATGCCGCGGTGCTTTCCGCGCTCGATTCGATCGCCTGGACCTTCAACGTGCGCGGACAGGATGTCGATCGCACGCCGGTGGCGCTCGCTTACGCGCTGATCAACGCCGACGGCACGGCCGATCTGTTCGCCGCGCCTGAAAAGGTGGGCGAGGATGTCGCCCAGCATCTCGGCAATGCGGTGCGGCTCCATCCGCGCGATGCCTTTTCCGGCCATCTCGCGAACATGAAAGGCAAGCGTGTCGCGGCCGATCCCGAGCGCGCGGTTTCAGCCATCTTCAAGTCGCTCAACGATGCCGGCGCGACCGTGCTCGAACTGCGCGATCCCGCGGTGCTGCCCAAGGCGATCAAGAATGCGGCCGAGATTGCCGGCCAGGACGCCGCGCAGGCGCGCGACGGCGCGGCCCTGACCCGCTTCCTTCACTGGCTGTCGGTCGAAGCCCCGAAAGGCGGGATCGATGAGCTTACCGCCGCCGCGAAGTTGCTTGGCTTCCGCGAGCAAACCGGCGCGCTCAGGGACCTGTCGTTCGATACGATCTCGGGCGCAGGGCCCAATGGCGCGGTGGTCCATTATCGCGTCAGCCCCGAAACCAACCGCCTGCTCGAACCCAATTCGCTCTATCTGGTCGATTCAGGCGGCCAGTATCAGGACGGTACCACCGACGTCACGCGCACCGTCGCGATCGGCGAGCCGACCGCGGAAATGCGCGACCGCTTCACGCGCGTGCTCAAGGGCCATATCGCGCTCGCCCGCGCGGTCTTCCCGGTCGGCACGCGCGGTTCGCAGCTCGATACGCTCGCGCGCCAATATCTGTGGTCGGTCGGCCTCGATTACGCCCACGGTACCGGCCACGGCGTCGGCTCCTTCCTCGCCGTGCACGAAGGGCCGCAGCGGATCGCGCCGGGTGGGGGCGGTTTCGCCGGCGGCGACGAGCCGCTCCAGCCCGGCATGATCCTTTCGAACGAGCCCGGTTATTACAAGACCGGTGAATATGGCATCCGCATCGAGAATCTGGTGCTGGTCGAACCGCGCGAGGTGGCGGGCGCGGAAAAGAAATTGCTCGGTTTCCGCACATTGACCTTCGCGCCGCTCGACCGCCGCCTGATCGATCTCGATCTGCTCAGCCTGGAGGAACGCGCCTGGGTCGATGGCTATCATGCCCAGGTGGCGGCGATCGTCGGTCCGCAGCTGGATGGTGCCGCCGCGGACTGGCTCAAGGCCGTGACGGCGCCGCTTTAGGGTCGGACTCTTCCTCGGCCTGCTGCTCTCGGCTCTGCGCCTTGCGTCGCCGCAGATTGGCCCTCAGCGCCTCGGCCAGGCGCGCCTGCCGTTCCGGATCGTCTTTTGCCACGGATGCTTCCTTGACCTTGGGCGCAGCCTTGTCCATAGGCCGCCTTCCCCGAGCGCTCCGGCGCCTTCGGGACCAGCATGCTGGTGTCTTGCTGCCGTAGCTCAGTGGTAGAGCGCATCCTTGGTAAGGCTGAGGTCGTGAGTTCAATCCTCACCGGCAGCACCAGCATCTTTTCGACCGGCCCCGCGCCCGCTCAACTCTAGGGCAGGTCGTTCCCCAAGAGCCAGGCGGGCAAGCAAAGCGTCGATCGTGAGCCGGGGCGTGGTGCTGGGCCTTTCCCGCGGTGCGACGGGCAGGATCAGCGCGGCCAGCGCCTGCGCCTCGTCGAGCAAGACCAAGGTCGTCCCTGGCGGCGCCATTTCGCAATGGTCCGATTGGGATAGAGGTCGGACCAGATAATTCGCAGCCGAAACGGCTTCCCAGACGTATTTGCGATGTCCGCCCACAGGGCAGGAGATCGCGATGCCAGGCAACAATGCCGACGCGCCGCCGACACGATGGGCCCTTGGCCCGCTGGGAGAGCGGCTGACACTGGACAAATTGCCGTCGCCGAAAACGCGGCGATGGGTCATCCGGCGCAAGGCTGAGGTGGTTTACGCGGTCAAGGGCGCGCTGCTGACGCGCGATGAGGCCGTAAAGCGCTACAATATCAGCGACGACGAATTCGAGGGCTGGCGCCGTTCGGTCGAGCGCCATGGCCTGCGCGGCCTGCGCAGCACGCGTCTTCAGCATTATCGCGAACGCGAAAAGCGCTTTCCCGACATGTAGAAGCGGGACGCGGGCTCATCCAGCGCGGGCAACCGCCGGACGCGTTCGAGACCTTGATCGTTTCAGGCTGAATCAGCCTGAAACGTGAATCTAGGTCTCAACTATTTGAATAGAGCCTGATCCGCGCTTTCAGCGGAAGCGCGAGGCGCTTCCACCAAAAAACGATCAGGCTCTCGCAGGCGTTCCGCCCTATCGCCGCGCGACCCGCATCAGACCTGCGGCGGGACCACAAGCAAAGAAAAACCCCCTCCGCCATGGCGAAGGGGGCTGGAAGGTTGCTTGGAGGCTATTTACCAGCTGCCACGCAGGATGAACGAATAGCGGCGGTCGCTCATGAAGTAGCTGCGCGGACCGATCTTTCCATCAGCGGTATATTGCTGGAGCGTCTTGGTCACCGCGTTGTTGAGATTTACGGCCTGGACGCCAACCCTCAAACCCTTCGTCAGGGTCAGGAATGCCGACGCGTCGAGATGCCCCTCCGCCGCATTGTAGATCGGGAAGTACGGAATGATCACGTCGGCGGCGGTCAGCAGGAACTTCGATCGCCAGGTATAGGCCGCGCGAAGCGAGATCGGGCCTTTCTCGTAGAACACTGTCGCGTTCACATTGTGCTTCGACAGCTGCTCGAGCGGAAGATGCCCGGTCCCGGTCGGCGGCGCATTGTCAGGCGAGCCGCCGTTCAGGAAGCTGTTCGGAAGCCCGGAGCTCTTCAGGTACGTGTAGGACAGGCTGGTACCTAGGCCGCTGAGTATGCCCGGCAGGAAATCGAAGGTCTGCTGGTATGCAGCCTCGAAGCCCTTGATGGTGCCATACCCATTATAATTGGACGGGATCCGCACCTGGATCGGCACTGTGATGCCATTCTGAGTGAAATCTCGCGGTGTCTGGGCTGCATAGAAGAAATTGTGCACCCTCTTGTAGAAGACGTCGAACGTCAGCGACCCGACGCGGGCGAAATACCATTCGGCCGTCAGATCGAACTGCTGGGCGGTCGCCGGCTTCAAATAGGGGTTGCCTAGGTTAAACGTGACGAGCTGAGATTCGGCATCGAACGATGAAGTGAATGAATTCCGAATATTTGCCAGCTCTGGCAGGGTCATCACCTTCGAAGCCGCGAAACGCATCACAAAGTTACGCGTCACGTCAAATTTCAGGTTGAGACTCGGCAGCCACTCGGTGTCGCTTTTGCGGCCGACATTCAGCGTCGGAGCGCCGGTGGCGAAGGCGCGCAACTGATCATAGGCAGTCTGCCCGATCTGGCAGATGCCGCCGGGTTGACCGAGTATAACTCCCGGCGGCACGCCCGTCGGAGGCGTGCTTGGGGTTGCGCAACGTTGCGCATAAGTCTGATCGACGCCCAGATCGCGCTGCGAGATGAAGATCGAGCCCGTCGACTGAACACGGGTGTTGACCATGCGCAGACCGATGTTGCCCGAAAGCTTCACGTCGCCGAACAGCGGCGCGTCGCGGCCGAAGCTGAGCATCACGTAGCCATCGCGGCTTTTCTGGCTGACGTCCTGGATCTCGTTGGGCAGATAAGGCGTGCCGGCAACGACGTTGGCCCGTTCGGCCAGCGGAACCCAGCCGCTCCCGGTACCGATGCCCTGTGCCTCGATCGACTTGAAGTAGGTCGACGCGTCCCTGTAGCCGCCGATCAGGTCTCCGTTGTAATAATATGCCGATGGCGGAGCGATGGCGTCACCCCGGAAGAAGTTCTTGAACGTGAACAGACCGGAATTTTGCGGCGACTTCTGGAATGACACGGGACCCGCGCCACCCCAAACCTCGCTCAGCGCACCCCAATTGTAGGTCGTGTAGCGGACCGTTTCTTCGCGATCGGCATAGCGGGCGCCGAACTTCAATCGCTTCAGGAAAGGATCGTCGCCGCCGAAATTGTACACGACATCGGCCTTGCCGGCCCATTCATGACCGGTCGAATGCTCGATGTGGTCCATGGCCGCGCGCCAGAATTCGTTGTTCCGGTCGTTGAAATATTGCGAGTCCGTTTCAGCCGCGAGCTTCGGATCCGGCGTGGCCCAGGTATAGGTCAGATAGAGGGGCTTGTGCGGGACGATCTGCGGCAGGCTGCCGGTGAGATCGAGCTCTTCATCGGCGAAGGTCGAACCGAAGACGCGGAAATCGAGATTGTCGTGCTGCGCCTTCGTGTAGTCGCCGTCGAGATTGATCAGCCAGCGGTCGTTCGGCGCGAACTGGAAGTTCAGGCCGTAATCGTTGACCCGGTTGCGTTCGTCGATCTGACCCCGCGACATGCTCTGCTGCATGCCGCCGACGGGCGCGGTGCCCGGAGCGCCTCGCCAGCCGCCGCCGGGCAGCGTGATATAGCCCTTCTCGAACAAGCCATTATTGTCATAGGTGTAATTCTTCGTGGTGCCCACCGGGCATTCCGCACGCGTGGTCGCATCGCCATTGCTGGCGTGCGGGCCATCCTGGTTCTGGAGGCAGCCCGCGGGATAGGTGTTGTAGTCCGACAGGTCGGGCGCGCTTTCGAACGTATGCTCGCCCCAGGCATTTTCGGAACTGGTGCGGAGGAACTGAGCCGTCAGGTGGGCGCGGCGGTCGAGGCTTTCCCATTGCGCCGCCAGACTGATGCCGCGACGCTTGCGGTTATAATCTTCCTGCCGGAACTGGCCGCCAAGCGGCGCATAGCGCAGGGTGGCCGGATCGAGGAGCCCGTCTGCCCCCGGCGTGCTCGATGTCCCGCACGTGGAGGCGCTTGGGGGCAAGGTCGTCGTATCCCCTGTCCCCGGCAGCGGGTTGCGGCAGATAAGCCTGCCCCTGGTATTGGACGCGACGACGAGCGCGCCATCGCGCGTCTGGATGTTGGTGACGTTCAGGCCCTGCGACTGCGAGCGGATCTGCGAAAAGGACGCCGATGCCAACAGGCCGATCCGGCCGATGCCCGTGTCCCACGTATCGCTGATAAGCGCCGACCAGGTCGGCGACAGGCGCTTCTCCAGGTCGCCATAACTGCCCTCCATGTCGAAGGCGACGTGGAAGCCCTTGCTGTCGAACGGCTTGCGGGTGTTGAGATTGACGGTGCCCGCCAGGCCACCCTCGATCGCCTCGGCCGTTGCATTTTTGTAGACCTCAACCGACCCCAGCAACTCGGCCGGCACGTCCGCGAAATTGATCGCCTGACCTCCGACACCGGCCGAGAACGTGTCGCGGCCATTGAATTCCGACCGAACGAAATTCAGGCCCCGAACGACGACGCCCGAGCCTTCCACCGAGAAATGGTCCGGGTCGTTGCTGCCCGCGAAACGGTTCATCGCGACGCCGGGAACGCGCTGCAACGCTTCGGTTACAGAGCGGTCGGGCAAGGCTCCGATGTCCTGCGCCGTGATCGCGTCGACGATCGTATCCGAATTGCGCTTGATGGTCTGCGCATTGGCCAGGCTGGCACGGATGCCGGTGATCGTGATTTCTTTGGCATCGCTGTCCGACGGCGCGGTCGCGTCGGCTGCGGGAGCCGCGGTCTGGCCGATGGCCGGCGCTGTCATTGCGGACAGAGCGATTGCGGAAACGCCGCACTTCAGAACCTTGCCGAACTTATCGGCAGACGGATTTGCGGCATCGGAACGAAACATCAGCACACTCCCCCTGTATGACAACGCTGACTTCTCTGGTCGCGTGTTCTATTGACGGTAGCGATAACTTGGGTTGCCGGAATGAGCAAGATGGTTTCATAAATAGGCCGCAAATCGGCAGAATGTGACCGCTTTGCAACATTGTGGACCAGTTGGTTGGCCTCGTAGGGGTAGGCCGACACTCAGAATCCGCGGAAAAAGGGGGGTGGATGCTGGCGCGCCGCATCGTGATTGTTGGGGGAGGCACCGCCGGCTGGATGACGGCGGCCGCGCTCGCCAAGTTGCTGCCGGGCCGTTGCGACGTGCATCTGGTCGAATCGGAGGCGATTGGAATCGTTGGCGTTGGCGAGGCGACCTTGCCGCATATCCGCGCCTTCAACGAACGGCTCGGTATCGATGAGGCCGATTTCATGGCCTCGACCCGCGCCACCTTCAAGCTCGGCATCGAATTCGTGAACTGGGGGCGGATAGGCGATAGCTATATCCACCCGTTCGGCACGTTCGGGCCAGGCGGGGGCGAAGTCGATTTCCATCAATTCTGGCTGCGGCTGAAGCAGCAGGGGATCGCAGTCCCCGATCTCGATCGTTTCTCGATGGCCTGCACGATGGGGCGAATGAACCGCTTCGCGCTCCCCTCACGCGATTCCCGCAGGCTCGATTCAACCTTTGGCTATGCCTATCAGTTCGATGCGACTCTCTACGGGCCCTATCTGCGCACGATCGCGGAAAACATGGGCACTAGGCGCACCGAGGGCCGCATCGTCACCGTGCATCGCGATGGCGAAACGGGCGACGTGACCTCGGTCCAGCTCGAAAGCGGCGAGCGGATCGAGGGCGACCTGTTCATCGATTGCTCGGGCTTCATTTCGCTGCTGCTCGACAAGACGCTGGGCGAGCCGTTCGAGGATTGGTCGAAATGGCTGCTCAACGACCGCGCCACCGCCATGCCGTGCCGGACGGCGGGCGCGGTGACGCCTTATACCGGTGTGATCGCCATGCCTTACGGCTGGCGCTGGCGAATCCCGCTCCAGCACCGCACCGGCAACGGCTATGTTTATTCCAGCCAGTTCCTATCGGACGAGGATGCCGCCACGGCGTTGATCGAAGCGGTCGAGGGCGAGCCCATCGCCGAGCCGCGCGTGCTGCGCTTCAAGGCTGGCCGGAGGGCGCGTAGCTGGGTCAGGAACTGTGTCGGCGTCGGCCTTGCCTCGGGCTTTCTCGAACCGCTCGAATCGACCAGCATCTACCTGATCCAGGCAGCGATCACCGCCTTGCTCGAACTGTTTCCGGAGAAGCATATATCGCCCGTCGACCGCGATGAATTCAACCGGCTGATCGATCTTGAATATGACCGGATCCGCGACTTCCTGATCCTGCATTATCACGCGACCGAGCGTGCCGACACGCCCTATTGGGATTATTGCCGGACGATGGAGATTCCGGACAGCCTGGCCGAGAAAATGGAGTTGTTCCGCCGTCGCGGCCGCGTCGTGAAATATCGCGAGGGCGTGTTCCTCGATGCGAGTTGGGTCGCGGTCTATCTCGGTCAGCGCGTCATCCCCGCAGGTCATGACCTGCGCGCTGACGCTCCCTCACCCGAAAGCCTGGTCGCGGGCATGCAGAAGCTCGCCACCGACATAGTTAGCCTGTCGGGCGCGATGGAGGATCATGGCGCCTATCTCCGCCGCTATTGCCCGATGAAGGATGCCGCGTGAGCGCTGAAAGAATGCGCGATGTCGTGGTGGTCGGCGGCGGTCTTCTCGGCTGGTCGGCAGCCGCGGCCTTGCGCCGCAAGCTTCCCGCGCTGCGCGTGACCGTAGTTCCGCTACCGCCGCCCGCCGACGCGCTGGCCGAGCGGATCGGCAGCAGCTTGCCGTCGATCATCGAATTCCACCGCGACCTCGGCATGAGCGACGGCGATGCCTTGCTTCGTGCCAATTGCAGCTTTCGGCTCGGCACCGAGTATGACGGCTGGGCCGTCGACCGCCCCTCCTACGTCCATGCCTACGACCGTTACGGGCAGGGGATCGGTACCGCGTCCTTCCACATCCACTGGCTGCGCCAGGCCAGGCGCGGCACCGCCGCGCCCTTCGATGCCTTTTCGCCGGCCGCGCAACTGGCGCGCGCGCGCCGTTTCATCCTGCCCGATGAAGACCCCGCATCCCCCTTCGCGCATTATGAATATGGACTCGCGCTCGATCCGGTCCGCTATCCGCAGATGATGCGCGCTTATGCGCTCCACCTCGGCGCGATCGAACGGCCGGCTGTGCTCAAGGGCATCAACCTGCGCGGTGAGGACGGCTTCGTCGAAAGCCTCGCGCTCGACGATGGCGCTATGCTGTCCGCCGACCTTTTCGTCGATTGCACCGGCCCGCGCGCCTTGCTGCGGAACGCGCTCGACAGCGCGTTCGAGGATTGGAGCGTATGGCTCCCCTGCGACCGGCTGCTCTTCGCCGACACCGCACCCGCCGCCGATCCCTCGCCGCTCGACCACTGCATCGCGCATGGCGCGGGATGGCGCTGGGTCGCCCAGTCGGCAAGCCGGACTTCGCAAGGCTTCGCTTATGCTTCGGCCGAGATCAGCGACGACAAGGCCGCGCGCACGCTGCGCGGCCACGCGGGCGCCGATCCGCAGGCCGCGGTCGCGATCCGCCAGGGTCGCCGGCCTGAGCCGTGGCTGCGGAACTGCGTCGCTTTGGGCGATGCCGCAACGATGGTCGAGCCGCTCGAATGGACCAACCTCCACCTCGCGCACAGCGCGATCGACCGGCTGGTGGCGATGATGCCCGACCGCGATTGCGCCCCGGTCGAGCTATGGGATTATAACCGCCAATGCGCCGCCGAGAGTGACCGTGCGCGCGATTTCCTCGCGCTCCATTATGCGACGTCCGCCCGCTCCGAGCCCCTGTGGCGCCACATGCGCGACACCACGCCGCCGCCGAGCCTCAAGCATACGCTCGATCTGTTCCGCGAACGCGGCCGCCTTCCCTTTTACGAGGAAGAGACGTTCGGCCGCGACAGCTGGCTCGCGGTGCTGCTTGGCCAGGGCGTGATCCCGGCGCATATCGATCCGCTGATCGACGTGGTGCCGCCCGCCGAATCCGAACGGGCGATGGCGACGATGCGCGACCATATCGCCCGGCAGGTTCCCGCACTCCCCAGCCAGGCGCAGTTCCTGGCCAATATCCAAAGGCAAGCCGCACGATGAACGAACATACGATCGAACATATCGTCATCGTCGGCGGCGGCACGGCGGGCTGGATGGCCGCGGCGGCGATGTCGCGTTTCATGAACAACGGCTACACGCGCATCACCTTGGTCGAGTCCGAGGAGATCGGGACTGTCGGCGTGGGCGAGGCGACGATCCCGCCGATCATCAACTTCAACCGTATGCTCGGCCTCAACGACGACGAGTTCCTGCGCGAGACGCAGGGCACCTACAAGCTCGGCATCGAGTTCGTGAACTGGGGGGGTGTCGGCGAACGTTATTTCCATCCGTTCGGAGAGCATGGCGAGGATTTGAACGGAATCCATTTCCACCAGCTCTATCTGCGCGAGCGCAAGCGGCGCGTGCTGCCCGACATCTCGGCCTGGTCGATGAGCGCGGTCGCCGCGTCGATGGGCCGTTTCGCGCGCCCGCCGGCCGAGGCACGCTTTCCGCTGAACCAGCTTTATTACGCCTTCCATTTCGACGCCTCGCTCTATGCCAAATATCTGCGCCGCTACGCCGAGCGCGGCGGCGTCCGTCGGGTCGAGGGCAAGATCGTGGATGTGACGCTGCGGCCCGAGGACGGTTTCGTCCAGTCGGTCACGCTGGCGGACGGACAGACGATCGCGGGCGACCTGTTCCTCGATTGCTCGGGCTTCCGAGGCCTGCTGATCGAGGAGGCGCTCGGCACCGGCTATGAGGATTGGACCAAATGGCTCCCAGCCGATCGCGCGATCGCGGTTCCGACCGCGCTTGCAGCGCGGCCCGATCCCTTCACCCGCGCCACCGCACACGCTTCTGCCTGGCAATGGCGCATCCCGCTTCAGCACCGCATGGGCAACGGCATCGTCTATTCGAGCCAGTTCCTCGACGACGACGATGCCCAGCGCGTCCTGCTGGCGAATCTGGAAGCGGATCCGATCGCCGATCCACGCCGGCTGCGCTTCACCACCGGGCGGCGCAACGCGAGCTGGACCAGGAATGTGATCGCGATGGGCCTGTCGTCGGGTTTCGTCGAACCGCTCGAATCGACCAGCATCCATGTCGTCCAGGCTGCGATCGCGCGGCTGATTTCACTCTTCCCCGACAAGCGCTTCAATCCGGTCGAGCGCGACGAATTCAACAACCAGATTCGCGATCTCTACGAGGACATACGCGACTTCATCATCCTCCATTACAAGGCGACCAAGCGCACCGATTCCGATTTCTGGAACCACTGCCGCACGATGGAAATCCCCGACAGCCTCCAGCGCCGGATCGATCTGTTCCGTGCCAAGGGCCGTGTCTTCCGTGAAGGTTATGACCTGTTCGGCACCGCCAGCTGGGTGGCGGTGCTGATGGGACAGCATATCGTGCCCGAGGATTACGAGCCGCCTGCGGACGCGCTCGACGAGGCGCGCGTCGCGCAAGCGCTCGAGGAGATGCGCGTCGCCTATCTGCGCACGGCCGAGGCGATGCCGGCCCATGCGGATTTCATCGCCGCCACCACGCCCGCGTCCGCGCCGCCGCCCAATTTCTCGTTCGCGGACGAGATACCCGGCTTCATGCCGTTCACCGGCCAGCCGCAATGATCCCCAATCCGATCCGCCGGCTTGTCATCGTCGGCGGCGGTACCGCCGGCTGGATGGCGGCCGCCGCCATCTCCCGCATCATGGGAGGGACAGGCCTGCGGATCGAACTGGTCGAATCCGAGGAGATCGGCACGGTCGGCGTGGGCGAGGCGACGATCCCGCAGATCAACTTGTTCAACGCGATGCTGGGGATCGACGAGGCCGAGTTCGTCCGCGCGACCAACGGTACTTACAAGCTCGGCATCGAATTTCGCGACTGGACACATATCGGCCATCGCTACGTCCACCCGTTCGGCTTTTACGGCATCAACATGATGGGGGTCGAATTCCACCATCACTGGCTCAAGGGCCGGGGCCTGGGCGACATGACCCCGCTCGACGATTATTCGCTGAGCATCGTCGCCGCGCTCAAGGGCCGGTTCGAGCATCCCCGGCCCGATCAGCCCAATTCGCCGCTGTCCCAGATCGCCTATGCCTTCCAGTTCGACGCAAGCCTCTACGCGCGCTTCCTGCGCCGCATGGCCGAGGCGAACGGCGTGGTGCGGACCGAAGGCAAGATCGTCGAGGTGCTGCAAAATGGCGAGACCGGCTATGTAGAGGCGGTTCGGCTCGAAAGCGGTACGCGGGTCGAGGGCGATTTCTTTGTCGATTGCTCGGGCTTTCGCGGGCTGCTGATCGAGCAGACGCTGAATGCCGGGTTCGAGGATTGGGGCGAGTGGCTGCCCTGCGATCGCGCGATCGCGGTGCCGTGCGAGCTTGGCGGCGACCGCAACCCGCTCACCCGCTCGACCGCGCGGCCTGCAGGCTGGCAATGGCGCATCCCGCTCCAGCACCGGATCGGCAACGGCCATGTCTATTCGAGCGCGCATATGTCCGACGACGAGGCTGCCGCGATCCTGCTCGCCAACCTCGACGGGCCCGCGCTGGCCGAGCCGCGCCAGCTGCGCTTCAGGGCCGGGCATCGCCGGAAGGTGTGGGACAAGAATGTGGTCGCGCTCGGCCTTGCCTCGGGCTTCCTCGAGCCGCTGGAATCGACCAGCATCCACCTCGTCCAGACCGGCATCGCGCGGCTGATGACGCTGTTCCCGACGCGCGACATTAAGGCGGTCGAGATTGATCGCTACAATGCCCAGACCGAGCGCGAATATGTCGATATCCGCGACTTCCTGGTGCTGCATTACAAGGCTACCCGGCGCGACGATTCCGCCTTCTGGGATTATTGCCGCACCTTGCCGCCGCCGCCCGGGCTCGCCGCCAAGCTCGACATGTTCCGCGCCAACGGCCGCGTCTTCCGCGAGCATGAGGAATTGTTCACGGAGACGAGCTGGCTCGCCGTGATGGTCGGTCAGGGGATCGAGGCGGGCGCCTATCATCCCGCCGCCGACCTGCTGCCCGATGCGGAGACGCTGATCCGGCTTCGGCATATCCGCGAGGTCATCGACGCGACCGCCGATGACCTGCCGACACAGGGCGCGTTCCTGGCGCGGCACCACAGCCTGTCCGACGCCGCGCGGGGTCTGGTCGCCTGATGGGCCTGCCTGAAGCCGCGCCGATCCGCGAATTGGAAAGCGTGGATCGCGCGCGCCTCGACGACGAGATCCGCCCTGCACGACGGCCGGCCGTCATGCGCGGGCTCGGCAAGGACTGGCCGGCGGTGCAGGCGGGACGAACCTCGCCCGAAGCGGCGATCGCTTATCTGAAACGCTTCGCCCGCGCCGATCCGGTCGCCGCGATCGTCGGCCCGCCCGAAAGCGAAGGCCATTTTTTCTACACGCCCGATTTGAAAGCGCTCAATTTCCAGCGCGGGCAGAGCCCGATCGACCCCTTCCTCGATCGCCTATTGCGCGATCAGGCGGCGGCGCGGCCCTACGCCATGGCGATGCAGTCGATCCTGCTGCCGGAGATGCTGCCCGGCTTCGCGGACGAGAATAGGATGCCGCTGGTGGATGGCAATGTCCCGCCGCGGCTGTGGATCGGCAACCGCATCCGCGTCGCGACGCATTACGACCTCAAGGAGAATGTCGGCGTGGTGATGGCGGGCCGCCGCCGCTTCACATTGTTCCCGCCCGATCAGATCGCCAATCTCTATCCCGGCCCGTTCGAGCTCACGCCCGCGGGCACGCCGGTCAGCCTGGTCGATCCGGCCAACCCCGATCTCGCGCGCTTCCCGCGCTTCGCCGAGGCGTGGGCCCATGCCGAGACCGCCTTGCTCGAGCCGGGCGACGCCATCTACATCCCCTATCATTGGTGGCATGCGGTCGACTCGCTCGATCCGGTCAGCGCCTTCGTCAATTATTGGTGGAACCCGGCCCCGGCCTATCTCGGCGCGCCTTATGATGCGCTCATGCATGGCTTCATGGCGCTGCGCGGCCTGCCCGACGACCAGCGTGCGGTGTGGCGCGCGCTGTTCGATCATTATGTCTTCGCCGCCAATGGCGATCCGGGCGCGCATCTGCCCGCCGAGGTCAAAGGCGTGCTCGGCCCGCTCACGCCCGAAAAGGTCGCCCGGATGCGGGCCACGCTGGGCCAGGCGCTCGAGCGCAAATAAGTCCACCCCGTCACGCCGGCCCCGTCCCGGCATCCACCCTGATCTCGGGGCCGGTCCGCGGAGATAGTATCAAACGAAACTTTATTGTAGGCTGCGGCGATGGCCGCCGACTCGCTCACCCGCCCGCCCGAAGCCGCCGAGGACTGGACGGTCCCGCAGAATTGGGACCGCTACACCGCGGACGAGCATCAGGTGTGGGATATTTTGTTCGCGCGGCAGGCGGAGATGCTGCCGGGACGCGCGGCGCAGGAGTTTCTCGACGGGCTCGACATGCTGCATCTGTCGCGGCCGGGCATCCCCAATTTCGAGGAGCTTTCCGAGAAGCTCGGGCGCGCCACGGGGTGGAGCGTGGTCGCGGTGCCGGGGCTGGTGCCGGACGATGTCTTCTTCGAGCATCTCGCCAATCGCCGCTTCGTCGCCGGCCGTTTCATTCGCCGCCCCGACCAGCTCGATTATCTGCAGGAGCCCGACGTCTTCCACGACGTGTTCGGCCATGTGCCGATGCTCGCGCACCCGGTCTTCGCCGATTATATGCAGGCTTATGGCCGGGGCGGGCTCAGGGCCAAGCAGTTCGGCGCGATCGACAAGCTGGCACGGCTTTACTGGTACACGGTCGAGTTCGGGCTGATCAAAAGCGGCGACCGGCTGAACATCTACGGCGCGGGCATCGTCTCCTCGCGCGGAGAGAGCCTGTTCGCGTTGGAAGATCCCTCGCCCAACCGGATCGGCTTCGACATGGAGCGCGTGATGCGCACCAACTACCGGATCGACGATTATCAGCAGGCCTATTTCGTGATCGACAGCTTCGAGCAACTGTTGCACGCGACACTCGATACCGACTTCGCGCCGCTCTACGCGAAGCTGGAGGGCCTGCCCGATCTGGCGGTGACGGATATCTTGCCGGAGGACCGCGTGATCACACGCGGCACGCAGGATTACGCGCTGGCCAAGGCGTAAGGCCTTCCTTTCCCGTCGCCCCGGCTTTCGCTGGGGCGACGAACAGGGTGGGGATGGGCGGATCTGTCCCGGACTCTGCCCGACCCGGCGAAAAAAACCTTCACCCCGTGCATTGACTCGCTAGAGAGGCCTACACATATGCGCCCTGGCACTCACCAAATATGAGTGCCAACAGTTTCACAGATACTGGGGCGGGAGGCGGAATTGTCCGTAGCCTGCCCTTGTTGCAGGAAAGGGACAAACATGGGTTTCCGACCACTGCACGATCGCGTGCTGGTTCGCCGCGTCGAGGCTGAGGAAAAGACGGCCGGCGGGATCATCATCCCCGATACCGCCAAGGAAAAGCCCCAGGAGGGCGAGGTCGTCGCCGTTGGCGCCGGCACCAAGGCCGAGGACGGCAAGGTCACGCCGCTCGACGTCAAGGCGGGCGACAAGATCCTGTTCGGCAAATGGTCCGGCACCGAGGTCAAGCTCGATGGCGAAGACCTGCTGATCATGAAGGAAAGCGATATCCTGGGGATCGTCGGCTGATCCTGCGCCTCACCGCCGTTCGTCCTGAGCGTAGTCGAAGGACGCATTTGGACGGGTGAGGGAACGTGCTTCGACTTCGCTCAGCACGAGCGGGGTCTTTCGAGATTAGAGAGAAGGATTTACGAACATGGCAGCGAAAGACGTCAAGTTTTCGCGTGACGCCCGCGAGCGCATTCTGCGCGGCGTCGATATCCTCGCCGATGCGGTCAAGGTCACTTTAGGCCCCAAGGGCCGCAACGTCGTGATCGACAAGTCGTTCGGCGCGCCCCGCATCACCAAGGACGGCGTCACCGTCGCCAAGGAGATCGAGCTCAAGGACAAGTTCGAGAATATGGGCGCGCAGATGCTGCGCGAGGTCGCGTCCAAGACGAACGACGTCGCCGGCGACGGCACCACCACCGCCACCGTGCTCGCCCAGGCGATCGTGCGTGAGGGCATGAAGTCGGTCGCGGCCGGCATGAATCCGATGGACCTGAAGCGCGGCATCGATCTCGCCGTGATCAAGGTAGTCGAGGACATCAAGGCGCGCTCGCGCCCCGTCTCCGGCACCAAGGAAATCGCCCAGGTCGGCATCATCTCCGCCAATGGCGACACCGTCGTCGGCGAGAAGATCGCCGAGGCGATGGAAAAGGTCGGCAAGGAAGGCGTGATCACCGTCGAGGAAGCCAAGGGCCTCGAATTCGAGCTCGACGTGGTCGAGGGCATGCAGTTCGACCGCGGCTATCTCTCGCCTTACTTCGTCACCAACCCGGAAAAGATGACGGTCGAGCTCACCGATCCGTACATCCTGATCCACGAGAAGAAGCTCTCCAACCTGCAGGCGATGCTCCCGATCCTGGAAGCCGTGGTGCAGAGCGGCCGTCCGCTCCTCATCATCGCCGAGGATATCGAGGGCGAGGCGCTGGCGACGCTGGTCGTCAACAAGCTGCGCGGCGGCCTCAAGGTCGCGGCGGTCAAGGCGCCGGGCTTCGGCGATCGCCGCAAGGCGATGCTCGAGGATATCGCGATCCTGACCAAGGGCGAGGTGATCTCCGAGGATCTCGGTATCAAGCTCGAGAGCGTCACGCTCGGCATGCTCGGCACCGCCAAGCGCGTCTCGATCGACAAGGACAACACCACCATCGTCGACGGCGCCGGTGACGAGTCCGCGATCAAGGGCCGCGTCGAGGCGATCCGTCAGCAGATCGAGAACACCACCAGCGATTACGACCGTGAGAAGCTCCAGGAGCGTCTCGCCAAGCTCGCCGGAGGCGTTGCCGTGATCAAGGTCGGCGGTTCGACCGAGGTCGAGGTCAAGGAGCGCAAGGATCGCGTCGATGACGCGCTGCACGCGACCCGCGCCGCGGTTGAGGAAGGCATCGTCCCCGGCGGCGGTACGGCTCTGCTGTACGCCACCAAGGCGATCGAAGGCCTCAAGGGCGCGAACGACGACCAGACCCGTGGCGTCGATATCGTCCGCAAGGCGCTCTACGCCCCGGTCCGTCAGATCGCGGCCAATGCCGGCCACGATGGCGCGGTCATCTCGGGCAAGCTGCTCGACGGCAAGGACCATGACGTCGGCTTCAACGCCCAGACCGACACGTACGAGAACCTGGTCACCGCCGGCGTGATCGACCCGACCAAGGTCGTCCGCACCGCGCTCCAGGACGCGGCCTCGGTCGCCGGCCTGCTCATCACCACCGAAGCGGCGGTGAGCGAGCTCCCGGCCGACGACAAGGCGCCGGCCGGCATGCCCGGCGGCGGCATGGGCGGCATGGGCGGGATGGACTTCTGATCCTACCGACCTAAACGAACTGGCCAACAAGGAAGGGCTGGGAGAGAAATCTTCCGGCCCTTTTCTTTTGCGTCGTCTAGAGCTGGCCCCGGCTTTACAGCACTTCACGAATAGCGGAATGAGCAACTTGGCGCAGTCGCCTGGATACCGCTTTGGAAATCCGATTGCTCGAACCGATCACCGCGAGACGCCTAGATATTGCCACCCACCTGCGCCGAACGCTGGGCGCAGATTTTGTCGTGGTGCCAGCGCCAGACCATCCATTGGTAATGCGGTCTGTAGATGTTCTCGCAGGTGGCCGATCCGGTCTGACAGCGATCATGATGTCGACCGCCGAGGAACTTCGCCGTCCGAAATTATTCGATGCCCGACTTAAGCTAAACATGATGGCTTTGCCGCCGCATACGGCCTTCGTTTACGTGGCGGTGAAGGGCGAGATATGGCGCGGCCGACAAGAAGCTTTTGCTGCGGAGTTGAGCATTGAAGATCACGCAAGCCGTGAGGATTTAACGCGCCTCGCTACCAACCCGCCGAAAACGCGACACTTACAAAAGGCGGAGAGATCGCAGAAACATTCCGAAGCTCGATTTGCAGATACTTACCGCCTAGCGCGTGCGCTGCGCCGGGGCTTACGACATCGGCTAGCCGTAGATAACGTCGCGGTCTCTCGTGCTCCATATCGGGACCGTCTACCAAATGAGATTGAGGGTGCATTCTTTCCCAGCACCCCGAGTTCACAGGCGATCGCCAATCTCGCGTTGGAAGGCGCCGATCGATGGTATGACATTTGGGACGGTGAACCGGAACCGAGGCCTTCTGCGGCAGGGGCGGCATTTGTCCAAAGCTATCCGATGGCGCGCGGTGACCCAGATAAAATCCTACGTGCCGCCGCCTTTGCCGGATGGGTAATGATGCCGTTGCAGACGGATCGGTCTTTCGAGGAATTGGGCGCGCTAGTGCAGCGCTATACGAGGCTCAAATGAGCGCCCGAAAAGCTCGGTACCAGCTAATGCAGGCGCTTGTCCGGGGCTCGGCCTCGTTCGGTGTAGACCCAGACTTAGGGCAGGTGGATTTTGAACTCGCTGAACTTGGTAAGTGTGTCAGACTGCAGCCATTGAATCGTCAACGATTGTTGCAGGTAATCCATGCTAGTCGCGCTCTCGACACCTGCCTTGGTTCAATCCTTCGCGGGAGCGGAATCGTTCCGAAGCACGGTATTGGCAAGATGCTCAGGCAATTAATGACTTTAAGCCCGAGCGTCCGGGGCCACTTGGGCAATGCGAATGTAGCGGCGTTCATTTCCACCATTGCGAACAAGCGAAATCGTTACATGCACCGGGCAGGAAGCTTCCCAAGTTCCACGCAAGAGGTCGATAAGCTCGTAGCTGAAATTCACTCTTGCATGTCGATGGTGCTCTAAACGCAGCGGTCACCTGCTTGCGCCCCGCCACGAAGGGCAAACAGCCAATACCGTTGCCCCTCGACAGCACGCCCGCAGCCGCTCAAAATAAGGCATGGTTCAAGACACGCTCGCCCGATGGTTGTTGCGCCCCACACTTGATCGCGACACGAATTATCTCATCCATATGACAGCCATGCTGTTCTCTGAGCGTGGCCTGGTCCGGAGTCAGAATCAGGATAAAGCGCTGGCCTTTCAGCTGCCCGCGTCAGCGCGCCGATTGGCGCGCGCCAGGGTTTTCGTCCTTGCCGACGGAATGGGAGGAATGAGAGATGGAGCGGGTTGTGCTGCGCTCGCCGCGGCGACCTTCGCGTCCGCACTGCTCTCGAGTCACTTGCCCTCGGCAGAAGCTTGTCTTCTCCAGGCGGCAGAGCGAGCGAACGACGCGGTGCGTCGGTTTGCCGAGGGCTCCGGTGGAAGCACCCTTTCGGCGCTCCTCGTAGAAGCGAACGGCGACGCCTATGTCCTCAATGTCGGCGACAGTCGCATCTACGCATTCGGCTCAGGTCGAGGAGTGGAGCGGCTAACCATAGACGACAGCTTAGCCGAACGGGTCGGCGGTAGCAGTCGTGAACTAGTGCGCTTTATCGGCATGAATGAGGGCTTCGGCGCCGACATCAGAAGGGTAAACTCAAACCATAAGCGCTTCGCGCTTACATCAGATGGCATCCACTTTATCGCGCCTGACACCTTCACGGCGATGGCGGAGCACGCAGCGAGCATCAGGACATTTGTTGAGCACGTAAGCGCCGTCGCGCGGTGGTCGGGCAGTCCCGATAACGCCACCGTGGTCGCCGTCGATCTCAGCGAGCCAACGGCAACAGACAGATCAACTGACTACGGCTTGATTTTCTATGACGCCTTTTCGTCCCTCGAAATAGCGCTCAATCCCTCCACGCCATCCTTGCTCGATATGGTGGGGCCGGTCGAGGAATCCCGGGAGCCAATTCGGCCTGCAGCGGATGCTGATGAACCAACACAGGCAAAGAAGCGGCGGCGGCAGACATCCAAAATAAAATCGAAGCGAAGCTCGATACCCGTCCAGTATGAGATTTCCGTTGGCGCCGCCGGCGGAGGGCTCCCCACTGATGCTGATCGCTGATCGTTATAAACTCGTTGGCCCTACGGCTGGCGGGGGCATGGGAGATATCACTCAGTGCGTGGACACGCATCTGGACCGCAGGGTCGTCCTCAAATCATTACAGCCAGGTGTTGAGCACGGTCGATTGCTTGATGAACAACGGGCTCTCACGCAGCTTCGTTCAAAACACGTGGTACAACTTTTTGACATAGTTGAGCTGCCCAACAACGGGCAGAAGGCGCTGGTCCTTGAATACATCGATGGGGCAGATTTAGCATTCGCAGGCTATCAGGCCGATCGGAAATTTGTTCATATCCTTTGGCAAATCGCATGCGGCCTACGAGATGTGCATGCAGCCAACGTTATCCATCGAGATCTGAAACCGAACAACATACGGATCGACACTGAGGGTGTGGTAAAAATCTTTGATTTCGGGTTGGCTAGATCGGTCGGATTAGACAACAAAACCCGCAGTATAATAGGAACGCCGGTGTTTATGGCCCCAGAACTCTGGGGTGAGACTACAATAAGCTTCAGCACGGCGATCGACGTATACGCCTTCGGCGTGACGGCTATCGCGCTTCTGAGTGGGACGATGCCTCCGGCGCTTCTGGCCAGGCCCCCTCTTCCCGTTGCGCGTAGTAACGTAGAAGAGATTCTCGAGGGATTGCCGACTGATCTAGTGACTCAACTTGCTCGATGCTTGGAGATCGATCCGAGTAATCGGCCTAAGATGGCGGACGTGGCAGCAATCCTGGAGCGCCATTTACTCTATCAGCGCCACCGAGCCATTGCGGTAATAAATAGCGAAGCGAAGACGCTGGATACGACCAGTAAAAATATAGTGATGAAGGTTGGCCCTGATAAATCGATGACAATACAATATAACGGGGATGACTTTTTGGTGTCCGAGGTGCAGGGCGCGGTTTTTATAAATAATTCTGGTGCCACGGTCGGCAAAATCATACCTGGTTGTTGCGTGATAACATTTGGAATTCATGGCGAGCAGCGGACATTCGTCACATTCGATATCGCGAACCCCGAGGTAATGGCGTGATCCTCGGCCAGACAGTTTCCGGGAGATACCAAGTCGGGGAGCACATCGGGCGCGGTGGCATGCAAGACGTCTATCGGGCGCGCGACTTGCTATTACAGATCGACGTGGCGCTTAAAACGCCCCAACCGGGACAGGCCACGCGCCGATTCAAACAAAGCGCTATTTTGGCAGCTCGAGTAAATCATTACAATGTAGCGAAAACATACGACTATATAGAAGAGAATGGCGCTGTATACTTGGTTGAAGAATTTGTTCCAGGTGAAACGTTAGAGGCAAAAATTGCGAGATATCATATTCTCGATCCCTATCTCGGCGCTCTCGTCTTACACCACCTCGCGAAAGGTGTAGCTGCCTCTCATCATGCAGGCGTGGTCCACAGAGATTTGAAGCCTAGCAACGTAATGACGGAACCCGGCATTAATATTCGAGCTCTCAAAGTTACAGATTTTGGAATTGCGACTCTAACAAACGATTTATTTGAAGAGGCCGCCAATGATGGAAACCTAACACTCTCTACGTCCGGAACAATTAGGGGCGCGCTGCCTTTTATGGCCCCTGAAATGATGTTTAGGCAACCCGGCGAACATCCTGGCAAACCGGCTGACATTTGGTCCATAGGGGCGATGATGTTTCGTCTTTTAGCAGGAGATTATCCGTTTGGAGTATATCTTGAAGCGGCCGTGAACGTGAAAAATAGGGAGCGGAAAGAATGGCCTAAGTTCATGACAAGAAAGCCTCAATTTAATTTGTTGTCCTTGGAGTTACAAGAAGTTGTAGATAAATGTCTGTCTTATGATCCTGCGGATAGGCCGACGGCAGATCAGCTTGTGAGCCTTTGCGGGAGCCTTTGTTACTCGACTGCTGAAAGAATCGAGTGCAAGCTACAAAATATGATTCAGGGCGGATACAGCGGCCTTCTAACATCAAAAAGGGGGAAATTATTTTTTAGTATGAAAAGCGTTTACGGACTGAAATCGCCGAATGAGTCGGAGAATACCTCCGTAAGCGTGTCCCGTTATCCAGGAACGCCCTACGATCGGGCGCATCCGGTATTGGTCATTGCTCCAAAACCGTGAGCGCGTTGGCGGAATATGCGTTTTGTTAAACTTAGCGAATTCTAGGAGTGCCTAACGCCCCGTTCCTGAAAAGTAGCGCCTGCCCGACGCCCGCCTGCGGCCTGCCTATTTAGGCAATAGCTCCACCGCACAAATCCTGTGGAAATTCGGGGACTCTATACTCATTTTGCTTTGAACTGCGATACGAGTGATGCCCCAGAAGGTGATCCGCACCGATGTGGTGACGGAGCTGCCGTTCCCGACCTGACGTCCGCTGCTACCTAAAAGCCGCACCCGGCGTTTCGATATGGCGGGCGCCCCTTTCTTGGGGCGTGTTTTGCTCCTATAATACAGTCTGATGTTCCAGGCCCCCTTCGATGACGCGCGCGAGAATGTCGCCGCCAACACTGGGGCCCCGCAGGGCTCGCCCGGCCACATCCCGCAACCTCCCGCACCGCCGCCACCCGCCAAGCCTCGCTTCACCCGCTGGCGGATCGCGCGCTGGGCCCTCTCCGCCCTGCTGCTCCTCTTCCTCATCGCTATCGCATGGCTCGCGATCGCCGCGCCGCCTTCCCGCACGCTACGGCCGATCGCGCCGCCCAGCGTCACGTTGCTGGCGTCGAACGGCAGCCTGATCTCGCGGCGGGGCGCCGTCACCGACAGCCCGGTCGACGTCCGCCAACTGCCCCCTCACGTCAGCGAGGCCTTCCTCGCGATCGAGGACCGGCGCTTCTACCATCATATCGGGGTGGACCCGCGCGGCATCGCGCGCGCCGCCTGGCATGATGCGCGCGCCGGCCGGATGCAGGAGGGCGGCAGCACCATCACGCAGCAGCTCGCGAAACTGGTCTATCTCAGTTCCGATCGCACCGCCGCGCGCAAGCTGCGCGAGATGATGATCGCGATGTGGCTGGAGGCCTGGCTGAGCAAGGACGAGATCCTCTCGCGCTACCTTTCGGACGTCTATTTCGGCGACAATGTCTATGGCCTGCGCGCCGCCGCGCGCCATTATTTCAGCAAGCGGCCCGAGGCGCTGACCGTCAGCGAGGCGGCTTTGCTGGCGGGCCTGATGAAGGCGCCGTCCCGTCTGGCGCCGAGCGCCAATCTGGCGGGCGCGCAGCAACGCGCCACTCTGGTCGTGGCGGCGATGCAGGAGGCGGGCTTCCTCACGCCGGCCGATGCGGCACGCGCATCGCCCGCCACGCTGCGGCTCAAGCCCGCGCCCGAACCGACGCAGGCGACCTGGTTCAGCGATTGGATCATGCCCGCGGTGCACGGGCCTGCCGACGATGCCTTCGCCGCAACCACGGTCCGCACCACGCTCGACGCACGGCTGCAGCGGCTGGCGGAACATGCGGTTCGCCAGGTCCGCCCTTCCGGCGCGCAGGTCGCCTTGGTGTCGATGCGGCCGGACGGGCGCGTGGTGGCGATGGTCGGTGGGCGGGATTATGCGAAGAGCAGCTTCAACCGCGCGGTCCAGGCGCGGCGGCAGCCGGGTTCGACCTTCAAATTGTTCGTCTATCTGGCGGCGCTGCGCGCGGGGATGACGCCCGACGACACGGTCGAGGATCGGCCGATCACGATCGGCACCTGGTCGCCGCGCAATGCCGACGGGCGCTATCGCGGCACGATCAGCTTGCGCGAGGCCTTTGCCCGTTCGAGCAACGTCGCGGCGGTGCGGCTGACGCAGAAGGTCGGGCCCGCCGCGGTCGTGCGCGCCGCGCGGGATCTTGGGATACAAAGCCCGCTCAGCGCTGAGCCCGGCATTGCATTGGGCACGTCGGGCACCAGCCTGCTCGAGCTCACCAGCGCCTATGCGGCCGTCGCGGGCGGCCAATATCCGGTGCGGCCTTATGGCCTGCCCGAGCAGGCGGGCGAGCGACCGCTGGCGGATGTGCCGCACCGCATGGACGATCGCGAACGCGCGATGCTGCTCGATCTCTTGTCGACCGTGGTGAACAGCGGCACCGGGCGCGGCGCCGCGCTCAACGTCCATACCTATGGCAAGACCGGAACCTCGCAGGACAATCGCGACGCCTTGTTCGTGGGTTTCGCGGGCGGGCTGGTGACCGCGGTGTGGGTCGGCCGCGACGACGATCAGCCTTTGCCCGGCGTCGCGGGCGGCGGCCTGCCCGCGAACATATGGCGCCGCTTCACCGCCGAGGCGATCGGCGCCCGCCCGGCGCGCGTCCACGTGCCGCGCGCGGTCGATCCCGATGCGGGCGATGGCGTGGGCGGCTTCCTGCGGTCGATGCTCGATCGCATCAAGATCCACATTCATCTTTGAACGGCGGAAAGTCGATTTCGGCTTGGCTGAAGCGGCGCTCCCTCTCCCCGGTCGGGGAGAGGGTTGGGGTGAGGGGGAGCGAGCCGTAGGCGAGCGCCTGGCTTTGTGGCGCGGGACACCCTCACCCAACCTGTGCTGCCGAGTGATCGTCTCCCAGACGATCACCAAAACGGCGGCACACCCTCAAGGGAGAGGGCTTTCGTCGGCGATTCCACCTCAGCGGGATAGATCCAGTTTCCCGATAAGCGAGGCTTTAATCCGATTATCGAGCCGATAATCGAGCGGGACTTACACCGGGATGCTCGTGCTGAACTTTAGCCGATCCGAGTTCTGGTGAAGATCATTTGAGTGGGCGCCGCGATAGACCCGCGACTATCCTCGCCGCGCTCAAGCAAACTCTTTCCGCTCAAACAGGGAGGCTATGATGGCCGCGACGCGTGCAGGGGTGCATTTCCCGATCGGCCGTAAATTGGGTCTGGCATGCGCGGTGGCGTTGCTGGCCCTGCCAGTGGCTCCGGCTCAGGCGCAGCAGAAAGAAAATCCGCCGGTCCCGTCGGTCTGCAAATTGACCGCCGGGCAAACCGCATCGACCTGCCTGTTCACGGCCAATGCGGCGGGCCTTCCGGTGTTCGCGCGGACCGAGTTTCCGGACGAGTTCGACGTCACCAATCCCGATCCGCTGAATACCGCCGAACATGAGCTGTTTCACGCGATCGGCTTCACCGTCGCGTATGCGCGGTTCGGCGCGAAGCTGATCCCCACGCCGGGCGCGGGCGCGGGCGGCATTCCGGCCGGGTCGCGATCCTATTCGAACAATGGCAAGGCGGGCGGCATCCTGATGACGCTGGTTCCCGCCGCCGACGGCACGCATGCCGATCCGGGCGCCACCGGGGCCGCGCCCTGGCCCGCCACCGGCTATGATCAGGCGAATGACATCATGCAGCCCAACCAGGTGGTGGGAAACCGGCTGAACGCGCTCGACGCGATCATCCTCGACGATGCCTTCGGCTGGGGCACCAGCGGCATCCAGATCAATATCATCAATGTCGGCGGCACGCTCGACGCCACCGACCTCAAGTTCCTGACCGACGCGATCGCGGCCGTGAACGCTTTCTATCCCAGCAAGAAAGACAGCCCGGTCTTCACCTGGGCCGTCGCCGAAGTCGGCCTGGTGCCGGAGGCGGGGACGTGGGTGACGATGGTGATCGGCTTCGGCCTGGCGGGCGCGGCGCTGCGCCGGCGCGCTGCGGATCGCCGCGACGGCATGATTGAGATATAAGGCGGGATCGCCCCGCTTGCGGGCGGGGCATCGTGGGTCCCGGACGGGGCCGGAAAGGAAGGCAGGCTGATCGTTCGGCGCATCCTGTCACGCATACGGACCGGAGCGTTCCTGGCCGTGATGCTATCGGGTGTCGCGCCGATCGACGCGCGCGGGGGAGACATGTCGCAAAAGGCGGTGGTCGCGCTCCTGAAACAGGCGAACGGGCATGACCCTGCCGCGCGGCTGGAGGCGAGCCGGGCGCTGTTCCGGCTGGGGCCCGCCGTCGCGCCGCAACTGGAACGCGCGGGGGCGAAGCCGATGGCCACGATCTCGTCGCCGCGCGGCGACGTCATCTACACCCTGCTGAGCGGCAAGCTGAACCTGGCGGGCGCGGATCCCAACAGCTTCGGCGTGCATGTCGAGGCGAACACATCGGCGAAGGACGTGGATCGGATGGGGCTCGCGCACGGCTTCCGGCCCCTCGCGCCGGGCCAGTGCCGGCCCGATCTGTCGCCCGCCTGCTATGTCCATCTCCTGTCCGGCAAACGACTGGCCGACGTGCTGCGCGACGTGCTGACAAGCGAACCGCGCGTGACGACGGTCAGCCTCAATTATATCGAACATTAGTACGCGGCGGCGAGCCGATCCGCGGACCTCGCGCTTGCGCCAGGTCGTGCGATCGATCCGCCCGAACCGTGCTTTTCCAATCTTTTGACCGGTTTCCCGCCCCGCCGAAGCCTATGACCCGCCCAACGTTCAGAGCTCGGACAACGCTCTGTAAACGCGGCGGCCGCGAAGGGCCGCTTATCGTTGGAGGAGCGGCTCCATGGCTGACAGCGTCACGCAATTGAGAAAAGCCGGTCCGGCCGGCGTGAAGCGCAATCTGGTGGTGATCGGCGACGGCTTCGCCGCGGGCGACCAGAGCACCTACAATGATTGGGTGCAGACCACGCTGATCGACGGCGTGTTCAAGCGCGACTATTTCTTCGAGGACGCGTCCGCCTGGAACATCTTCCGCATCAACCTCGAATCGGTCGATTCGGGCATCAGCACGCGCACCTATGACGAACATGGGACGCCCGCCGACCCTTCCGACGACACGATCAGCGCCAGCACCACGCTCAACACCCCGCTCGGCATGATCTACAGCGGATCCTGGGCGCATTGCTGGATGGAATATAGCGCCGGCACCGATGCCGCGATCAAGGCCGCACTCAAGAAATGGGTGCCCGATTCGCAGCTGGTGCTGATCGTGCTCAACACGATGGGCTTCGGCGGATGCGGCGGCGGCGGCCGATCGCACGTCACGCTCGGCAGCGACTGGTCGGTGATCGCGCACGAATTCGGCCATGGCCTCGGCGGGCTTGCCGACGAATATTGCGTGGACGGCGCCTACACCGGGACCGATGGCGCGCTCGCGGTCGACCTGACCACCAACACCAACCGCGCCACCACCAAATGGCACAAGTTCATCGCGCCCTCGACCCCGGTCCCGACCGGAGTCGGCGATTGCGCGGGCTACAATCAGGGCACGCGCCCCGCGGGCTGGGACAGCAACCAGGATGTCGGGCTGTTCGAAGGCGGCAATACCAACGAGACCGGTGTCTATCGCCCGGTCGAAAATTGCCGGATGCGCAGCAATTCGCCGCCTTATTGCCCGGTCTGCTACACGTCGTTCAAAACGCAATATGACGGCTATACCGGCCATCATTTCCGCAAATGCTATGCGGGCGATTTCAACGGCGACGGGCGCAGCGACGTGCTCGTCCATGCCGGCAATTCGATCCAGATCTTCCGATCGAACGGCAGCCAGCTCGATCATGTCTCCAGCGCGGTCGAGCGTGTGCCCGGATCCTGGCAATTCCAGGAGAATGACCAGTTCTTCGTCGCCGACTTCAACGGCGACGGCAAGGACGAGGTCGTGGTGTGGAACGGGGTCGACTGGGCCTTCCCCTATCTCGGCCTGCTCGCCGACGACGGCGCCAACGGGCTCAAGCTGATCGCGCGTTATGACGGCGACATCCCCGGCTGGGGCGGGTTCGCGCGCAACGACAAATTCTACGTCAGCAGTTTCAGCGGCGACGGCAAGGTCGATCTGCTCGTCTTCAACGGCGACGATTGGAGCATGACCTATGTCGGCATGCTGCGCTCGACCGGCACCGGCTTCCAGATGGTGCGCCGGTTCGATGGCGACATTCCGGGCTGGGGCGGCCTCGCGCGCCACGACCAATTGTTCGTCGGCGATTATAGCGGCAACGGCCGCGACGATCTCTTCATCTTCAACGGCGCCGACTGGAGCATGAGCTATGTCGGCATGTTCCGTTCGACCGGAACCGACCTGACGATCACCGCGCGCTTCGACGGCGACATCCCCGGCTGGGGCGGCCTTGCCGCGCACGACAAATTGATCGTCGGCGATTTCAACGGCGACGGAAAGGCCGATCTCTTCATCTTCAACGGCGACGATTGGAGCATGCCCTATCTCGGCATGTTCCATTCGACCGGAACCAGCCTTGCCATCACGCATCGCTATGACGGCGACGTGCCCGGCTGGGGCGGCCTCGCCCGCCACGATCAATTCTTCAAGGCCGACATTACGGGCGACGGCAAGGCCGACCTATGGGCCTGGAATTATCAGGATTGGTCGGAGGAATATCTCGGCCGCATGATCTCGAGCGGGACCGGGCTCAGCGCGAGCTTCACCGGCGATTGGGTCGGCGAATGGAATCTGGGCGGCGGCGACAAGTTCGAGGTGTGCGACTATCAGGGCGTTCGCGGCCAGCCGGACCTGTTCGTCCACAATACGGATTGGTTCGGCATGATCCAGGGACGGCGCGGCCTGAGCCTGCAGCGCATCTATTACCGCTGGATCCACAATTACCGCTATGGCCGCAACTGGTAGAGAGGACGACGCCATGGACTCCAAGTCTTTACCCACCAAGGCCGCCCACGACGCCCGGCATGAGCCGATCCTGCGCGAAGGACTCGCCAAGGACGAACGCAGCGCCGAGCGCCTCGTCGCACAGCGCGCGCACCTCCCCGGCAAGGCCGCGTTCGACGAACGGCTCGCCACCCAGGAGGGCAAAAGCGAGGCGCGCGGCGGCGATCAGCCACCCCATCGCCCAGTCGATCAGCAGCCGCCCGAACGCGGTGGCCCGCGTGGCGGCGGCGGCGAATATTATGTGCGGCTGACGGTGCGCGTCGATGACGGCACGCTCTCGATCGTCGACAGTCACACGGTCGACGGCCCGCTCGCGCAGACCAATGCCTTCCACGGGCCTTACGCCTATGAAGTGACCGATGGCGGCCGCCTGCTCCATGCCGGCGCGATCCCCGATCTCGGCATGGTCCGCGCCTTCGCCGATCCGGACGGCACGCCCGAGCAGCATCGCCACCACAGCTATCAGCAGACGAGCTACGAATTCGACGTGCGCGTGCCCGCGGCCGCGCTGCGCGAGGCGGCCCTGTCCAACGTCGCGATAATCCTCCACCGCGTGAAGGCGCCCGACCAGGTCGGCACCCGGAGCTACAGCCTGGCCGACGCCCCGCTCGCCACCCAGCGCAGCGAAACCTTCCGCGAGATCGGCCGCGTCGTCGGCATTCCGGCGCACCTGTTGTCGGCGGACATCCACCGCGACCAGCCCGCGCCTGCGCCGGACCGCACGCGCGGCATCAAGACGCGGCCGCCCGGCACGGAGCGCGGAGGCGAGGGCGGCGAAACCTTCGAGTGACGCATCGACGCGCGTGAGGAATCCGGCCCCATCTTTCTCGCTCCGGCGTTGGGCGAAGATGGACGACGATCCCCCACCACCACCCCGCCGCGCCCCCCGCAGCCCCGACACCGCGCTCCGCCGCGCGCTGCGCCATCGCCTGAACGACCGCCATCGCCCGCCAGACAACGATCCGAATCCACCCGCGCCCACGCCGATCGAAGACGGGCTGGTCTTCCCGCTGCGCTCCATCCCGAAGTGGGTCCCCGTCGAAGAAAAGTAAGGCGGGACAGCCGCTTGGCCGCGATTTGCACTTGCAATGCCGCGCAGCAAAGCCGATCTTGTGCACTGCAGCATCGGCGCCTGCACCGGGAAGGCGAGTCGCCCCATCCGGGCATTCCGCCGCATCAGCGGGAGCCGCAATGCCAAGTCTTTCCGACACGATCATGCGCCTCTCTGCTCTCAGCAATCTCTCTGGCGGTGCGCCCTTCTCCGCATCCGCCGACCGCCTGACCGATATTATCGGTTTCGGCTCCAACCCCGGCGCGTTGCGCGCGCGCATCTATCTCCCGCCCGGCCTCGCGATCGGCGCGCCGTTGGTGGTGGTACTGCATGGCTGCACCCAGACTGCCGCGGGCTATGATGCGGGCTCGGGCTGGTCGCGGCTCGCCGACCGCCACGGCTTCGCCTTGCTCTTCCCCGAGCAGACGCGCGCCAACAATCCCAACCTCTGCTTCAACTGGTTCCAGCCCGAGGACATGACACGCGGCGCGGGCGAGGCCTTGTCGATCGCCCAGATGGTCGACGCGATGGTCGACCGCCACGCCCTCGACCCCGCGCGCGTCTTCGTCACCGGGCTCTCGGCCGGCGGGGCGATGACCTCGGTCATGCTCGCCACCTACCCCGATCTGTTCGCGGGCGGCGCGATCATCGCCGGTCTGCCTTATGGATCCGCGACCAGCATGCCGCAGGCGTTCGATCGGATGCGCGGCCATGGCGGCCCGCAGGGCGCGGCGCTCGCGCGCCTGGTGCGCGACGCCTCCGACTATAAGGGGCCCTGGCCGACCATATCGGTCTGGCACGGCAGCGGGGATTATACCGTCAGCTGCGCCAACGCCGATGCGATCGTCGCGCAATGGCTTCCGCTCCACGGCCTCGACCGCGAGCCTACCTGGCGCGAGATGATCGACGGCTACCCCCACTTGGTCTGGTGCAGCCCGAGCGGCCGCCCGTTGATCGAGGAATATGAGATTACCGGCCTCGCCCACGGCACCCCGCTCGCGACCGGGGGCGGGGATGCGGTCGGCGAAGCGGGCCCGCACATGCTGGAAGCCGGCATCTCCTCGACCCGCCACATCGCCGCTTTCTGGGGCCTGACCGATGCTTTTGCGGGGGAGGCCGCCCGGCCCGCCGTAGCGCCTGCGTTCGAAAGCGCCGCCCCAACCCACGCTACCGCCGCCCACGCCACCGGCGTCGGCAAAGTCATCGAAAACGCCCTCCGCGCCGCCGGCCTGATGCGCTAGCCTCGATTTTCTCCGAGTGGAATCGACCGAGAAAAAGCCCTCTCCCTCTTGAGGGAGAGGGTTGGGTGAGGGTGGCCCGCGCCACGAGTCAGGCGCTCGCCTGCGGCTCGCTCCCCCTCACCCCAGCCCTCTCCCGCTGGGGAGAGGGAGCGCCGCTTCAATCTGGCTGAAAGCGATTCTGGTCACCTCACACCGTTCGTCCTGAGCGAAGTCGAAGGACGCTCCCAGGCCACTCACTCCCGCTAGGCGCACCCCCCAACCCCCACACCGTTCGTCCTGAGCGAAGTCGAAGGACGCTCCCAGGCCACTCACTGCCTTTGGGCTAAAGCCCAATATCCCCCTCGCCTCCCACCCCAAACCCGCGCACACTGCCCCCTCACCAGAGGGAAGCCGGCCCATGAACCTCCCGACCCACACCACCCCACCCGCAATCGCCCGCCGAACCTTCCTCGCCGCCGGCGCCTCCGGTCTCGCCGCTCTCGCTTTGTCCCCCGCCTTCGCCCAGCCCGCCATGCCCCAGGTCGACAGCCTCACTCTGCAGGTGCTGGTCGACAATATCGTCTTCGGTCCCTTCCTCCCCGATCTCGCGCTGCCCGGATTGAAGGTCCTCCGCCACGGCGGCGCCAACCCCGGCGGCGTGATGAGCCGCCACGCGCTGGAGGGTGAGTTCGGCCTCTCGATCCTCGCCACCTCGCGCAAGGGCCCCGCCTCCGCGCAGGTGCTGGTCGATTTCGGCTATTCGCCCGAAACCGCGCGCAACAACCTCGCCTTGCTCGGCACCGATCTCTCGCATCTCGACGCCGCCGTGCTCAGCCACGGCCACCTGGATCATTATGGCGGCTTCCCCGCTTTCCTCGAAGGGACCGGCCACCGCGTGCCGCTCTATGTCGGCGGCGAGGAGACCTTCTGCGAGCGCCTCGCCATGATCGGCAATCCGCCCCTTCTGATGGGCGCGCTCGATCGTGCCGCGCTCGCAAAGGCAGGCTTCGACGTCCGCATCGCCGCCACGCCGCAGGTGATCAAGGATCAGGCCTTCACCACCGGCATCATCCCGCTCGCCGGCTTCGAACGCGCCGCCATCCCCACCCAGATGCGCCCCGGCAAGGGCTGCGACCGCGCCGCGCTCAACCCCGCCAAGCGCGATGCCGATCAACTGCCCGACGATGGCGAGCATGAGCTGGCGACCTGTTATGTCGTGAAGGGGCTCGGCCTGGTCGTGATCGCATCCTGCAGCCATCGCGGCGTGATCAACACCGTGCGCCAGGCGCAAAAAGTGTCGGGGGTGCAAAAGGTCCACGCCGTGGTCGGCGGCTTACACCTCGTCCGCCCCCGCACCGAAGAGGAAGCCCGCCGCACCGTCGCCGAATTCGCCGCGATCGACCCGACCTACATCGTGCCGATGCATTGCACCGGGGATGTGTTCATCCAAGAGGCGCTGCGGGTGATGCCGCAGAAGGTGGTGCGGACTTATGTGGGGACGGAGCTGGTGTTTGGGGTGTGAGCAGTGGGGGCCGGAGAAGCCTTGTTCTCTTAATGTTCCACGTGAAACATTCGCTTTGGGCGGTCTCCGGCGGCCAATCATCAAGTTTGAATCTGAGTTTTTTGTTTTTCCCTTCAGCCTTGGCCTTTCGGCCAAACGGCTTAGGATCGCCGCTGCGCGCTGACAAAGCGAGCCAGGACAGCGCCAAGGAAGCCAAGATGGACGAAGACACGATCATCCAGACGCCGGACGGACCGATGACCTGGGCCGCGTGGAAGAAGAAGAACCCGGTCCAGACGCCCTCGCGCCGGACCAAGGGCAAGGATCTGCCCAACAAGGTGAAGAAATTCACCGATCGCTGATCGCCGCGCCAGGCCCGCCAAACCGCCGCTCGTCGCGCCGCAACCCCGCCCCGTCGCCGCTCTCCCGCCTGACACACAAGGTTAACAGCGCCGTCACGAACCGCGCCTAGCCGTTCCCGGCCGCTATCCCCCGGCGGCGTCTACAGGGACGGTCATATCCATGAAAAAGCAGCTGATTCTGGCGGGCGCCTTGCTCGCGGCAAGCCAGGCGCAAGCCGGCGCTCCGGAGATCAAGCACGTCTTCGTGATCACGCTGGAGAATCACAATTTCACGCAGCCCGCATACTACAACGCGACGGGTCAGCTGTTCGGCAACGCCGCCGCGCCCTACCTCAACAGCCTCGTCACGCCGGGCAACGCCAATGCCGCGCAGGTCTCCTACGCCAGCCATTACAATAACGTGATCTACAACGGCTCGACCGTGCACCCGTCCGAGCCCAATTATGTCTGGGCCGAGGCCGGCAAGCCGGGCCCGCTCAACGACGCCGATCCCTATCCCAACAATGTCGTCAACGCGCCGAGCCTGAGCGCGCTGATCGCGTCGTCGGGCAAGAGCTGGAAATCCTATCAGGAGGATATCGATCTGGCGAAGAACGCCGCCAACAAGCTCACCAGCACGGTGTTGGGCCAGAGCCAGTGGACGGTGCCGCTCAAGAGCGCCTCCGGCACGTCGGCCGATTACACCAACGCCTATAATGGCAGCCATCAGTATAATTATGCGGCCAAGCATAACCCGCAGGCCTTCTTTACCGCCACCAACGGCGGCAACGACAGCTCGACCAGCAACCCGCAGGCGCACAATTACGCCCCGCTGCAGCAGCTCCAGACCGATCTGACCAACAACAATGTCGCCGATTACAATTGGATCACGCCCGACCAATATAACGACATGCACAGCGCGCTGTCGGGCGGCTTCACCTATCATGGTGTCCATTATACCGGCGACCAGGCGGAGATCGCGCAGGGCGACAATTTCCTCGCGCAGATCATCCCCCAGATCATGGCGAGCCAAGCCTATCAGGATAATGGCGCGATCGTCATCTGGAACGATGAGGATGAAGGCGATAATGTCGGCACCGACAGCCTGTTTTCGGGCGCCGAGATCGTGATCTCGCCGCTCGCCAAGGGCAATGCCTATAACAGCACCATCTCGCTCAACCATTCGTCGGACCTGCTGACCATGCAGGAGATTTTCGGCGTGACGGGCACCAAACTCGGCGATGCCGCCAACGCGACCGATCTGTCGGACCTGTTCAAGGCCGGCGCGCTCGGCGGCGTGCCGGAGCCGACGAACTGGGCGCTGATGCTGGGCGGTTTTGGCCTGGTCGGCGGTGCGATGCGCCAGCGCCGCGTGGCGCTGACCTTTGCCTGAAAACCGGCCGTTCGCCCGCTGGGGCGATCGGAAAAAAGAAAGGGCCGGGGCACGAACCCCGGCCCTTCCCGGCCTGCGCCGCCCTTACGCCCGACGCCTCCAAACGGCGCATGCACGACGGGATAACGTCCGCGCGGGCGCTTTCCATCCATCGGCGCGACTACCCCTTTGAATGATCGGGCAAATCTTCGCTGCCGCTAAACCGGGATCAATGTTTCGGGATCGAATCGGCGATATGCGCTTTTTTCCCGGGTGAACAGCGACGAAGGTCCCATGAGGTTTGCGACGGAAAAGGCCGCATTCGGCATCCCCGGCCTGGATGACATCACCGCCGGCGGCCTCGCGCGGGGGCGGCTGTTCCTGCTGGAGGGCAGCCCCGGCACGGGCAAGACCACCGTCGCCACCCAATTCCTGATCGAGGGCGCCGCGCGGGGCGAACGCGCGCTCTACATCACGCTGTCCGAAACCGAGGACGAGTTCCGGATCGGCGCGGAATCGCACGGCTGGGATCTGAAGGGCATCGACATCTTCGAGCTGATGCCCCCCGAAAGCCTGCTCGACGACGATCAGCAGCAAAGCCTGCTTTATTCGTCGGACCTGGAACTGGGCGAGACGACCAAGCGCATCTTCGAGGTGTTCGAGCAGGTGAACCCGAGCCGCGTCGTGCTCGACAGCCTGTCCGAAATCCTGCTGCTCGCGCAGAGCCCGTTGCGCTTCCGTCGCCAGACGCTCGCGCTCAAACATTATTTCTCGCGTCACGGCGCGACCGTGCTGATGCTCGACGATCTGACCGCTGGCACCGCCGACAAGACGATGCACAGCATCGCGCACGGCGTGATCCACCTCGACGAAATGGCGCCCGATTATGGCGCGGAACGGCGGCGCACGCGGATCGTCAAATATCGCGGCCAGCATTATCGCGGCGGCTATCACGATTTCGTGCTCGAAACCGGCGGCGCGCGCGTCTTCCCGCGCCTGGTCTCGGCCGAGCATAAGCGCGATTTCAAGCGCGAGGTGATCCAGACCCAGTCGCCCGAGCTCAACGCCCTGCTCGGCGGCGGGCTCGATCGCGGATCGAGCACCCTGGTCCTGGGCCCCGCGGGCACGGGCAAGTCGCTGCTGATGCTGGGCTTCGTTGGCGCCGCGATCGAGCGCGGCGAGAATGCGGCGATGTTCGTGTTCGACGAGGAACTTGGGCTGTTGTTCAACCGCGCGCGCGGCCTCGGCATCGACCTGCAAAACATGGTCGAAAGCAAGCGGCTGGTGATCGAGCAGGTCGACGCGGCCGAGCTCACCCCCGGCGAGTTTTCGGAGCGCGTGCGCCGTTGCGTCGAGGTCTACGAGGCGCGCACGGTCGTGATCGACAGCCTCAACGGCTATCAGGCGGCGATGCCCGGCGAGCAGGCCTTGATCCTGCACATGCACGAATTGCTGCAATATCTGAACCGCCAGGGCGCATCGACCTTCCTCACCGTGGCGCAGCACGGGCTGGTCGGCGACATGAAGGCGCCGGTCGACGTCACCTATCTCGCCGATACCGTGATCCTGCTGCGCTATTTCGAGGCGGCCGGGCGCGTGCGGCGCGCCATCTCCGTCATCAAGAAGCGCACCGGCGCGCATGAGGATACGATCCGCGAATTCCGGATCGACCGGCGCGGCGTCACCTTGGGCGAGCCGCTCACCAACTTCCAAGGCGTCCTGCGCGGCGTGCCGAGCCTGATCGCCGGCGATGTCGCGATCCAGCTCGAGCCCGCCGATTGATCCCGCATCTGTCCGAGCGCGCGCTGATCCTGGCGCCGCACGGCCGCGATGCCGAGGTCGCGGCCGCGATGCTGGCCGAGGCCGGGCTGGCGAGCGCGCGCTGCCATTCGGTGGTGAACATGGTCGAGGAGCTGGAGGCCGGCGCGGGCTTCGGGCTGATCACCGAGGAGGCGCTGCACACCGCCGACCTCCATGCCCTGGCTTATTGGATCGACAATCAGCCCGAATGGTCCGATTTCCCCTTCATCCTGCTCACCCGGCGCGGCGGCGGGTTGGAGCGCAACCCGACCGCGGTCCGCCACCTCGAGACCCTGGGCAACGTCACCTTCCTCGAGCGCCCCTTCCACCCGACCACCCTGATCAGCCTCGCGCGTTCGGCGCGGCGCGCGCGGCGGCGCCAATATGATGCGCGCGCGCGGCTGGTCGAGCTGCACGCGCTCGCCGCCGATCTGGAACAGCGCGTGGAGGAGCGCACCGCCGAGCGCCAGGCCGCGCTCGAGCAATTGCACGAGGCGCAGAAGCTGGAGACCTTGGGCCAGCTCACCGGCGGCGTCGCGCACGATTTCAACAATCTGCTGACCCCGATCATCGGCGCGCTCGATCTGCTCCAGCGCCGCGCCGACGGCGAGGATGTGCGCGCCGAACGCTGGATCGCCAATGCGCTGCAATCGGGCGAGCGCGCCAAGACTTTGGTCCAGCGCCTGCTCGGCTTCGCGCGGCGCCAGGAATTGCAGAGCACTCCGGTCGATGTCGCCACTCTGATCGGCGGGATGCGCGACCTTATCGCGAGTTCAATCGGGTCGACGATCGAGCTCAAGCTACGCTGCGCGAACGATCTGCCCCCCGCGCTCGCCGACCCCAATCAACTCGAACTCGCGATCCTCAATCTGTGCGTCAACGCCCGCGACGCGATGCCCGACGGCGGCGAGCTTACGATCGCGGCGGAGCATGCCTTGGTGGGCCCGGGGTCGGAACCGCGCCTGCCGCCCGGCCTCTACGTCCGCCTGTCGGTGATCGACACCGGCACCGGCATGGACGGCGAAACGCTGGCGCGCGCGGTCGAACCATTTTTCTCGACCAAGGAAACCGGGCGCGGCACCGGCCTTGGCCTGTCAATGGTGCACGGCCTCACCGCGCAATTGGGCGGCGCCTTCATGCTCGGCAGCAAAGAAGGCGAGGGCACGCGCGCGGACCTCTATCTGCCGGTGACCGAGGCCAGGCCCGAGGCTCTTGCTCTGACCGGCCCCGAAGGCGCGCTCAAGCCCGCGCGGCCGCTCTTCATCCTCGTGGTGGACGACGAATCGCTGGTGCTGCGCGGGACCGCGGAAATGCTGCGTGCGCTCGGCCATCGCGTGATCGAGGCGGAGGGCGGGGCCGAGGCGCTGACCACGCTTGACCGCGAGCCGGCGATCGAGGCAGTTGTAACCGATTACAAGATGCCGCGCATGGACGGCGCCGAGCTTGCGCGCCGCGTGCGCGAGGTCCGGCCCGATATGCCGATCCTGCTCATCTCGGGCTATACCGGGGCGGCCGATCCGATCGACGGCCTGCCCCGGCTCAACAAGCCGTTCGGCCTGTCCGAGCTCGCCGACGGGCTACGCCGCGCGACCGAGGCGCCCGACAATGTCGTGGCGCTCGCCCCCTATCGCAGCGCGAAGCGGCCCGCCTGAGCGCGTCCCGGATCAGCCGTGGAGCAGGCGGCCCGGCGTGCGGGTCACGCGATCGGTGATGATCTTGCCCTTATAGAGCCGCCCGATCGTCGCGGCATCCTCGCCGTTGCGCAGCACCACGCGGGTGCCGCCCGAAACCAGCGTCTCGATCTGGGTGATCGGCGCCTTGGCGCGCACGCACGACGCCAGGACGTCCTCCTGGGAGGCATTGAGGTTCAGCGCGCGTGACATGGGTTTCTCCTGCGCGGTCGGACCGCGCCAGCCGGAATAGGCAGCAGCCGCCTTAGCACAGGCCGGACATGGTGTCGCCCGCGCAAAGCGGCATCCGGCGGGGTCAGCCTGTTCTTTTGGAGCGAAAGCGCCTAAGGCGGCGGCGCTACCAGTCGCAAATCGATGGTGTTTGGCGCTTTTGCGGCCCCTTGCCTTCTTTCCCTGCCTTGGCCGCGAGGCCGTCCGACGTTCGGACCGCCGCATCAGAAAGGAAGCAGGCATGCCTGTCGGAACCGTCAAATTCTTCAACAGCGACAAGGGCTATGGCTTCATCTCGCCCGACGATGGCAAGGCCGACGCCTTCGTCCACATCAGCGCGGTGCAGGCAGCTGGCATGCCCACGCTCGATCAGAATCAGCGTGTGAGCTACGAGCTTGAGACCGGCCGCAACGGCCGCACCAGCGCGGTCTCGCTACAGCCCGCCGAATAATCACCACCCCTCCCGGGCGCCTGGCGCGGCGCCCGGGCATGCACGTCATCCGGAAAGGATAAACATGAGCGAGGCCCTGCTGTTTCGCGCCCGCGCCGACGAATGCCGCGCGCAGGCCGAGGAAACCAAGCTGGAGAATGTGCGCGAGCGCTGCCTGCGCGCGGCGGCGGCGTGGACCGCCATGGCCGAGCGTGGCGAACGCGCCGCCGCGATGCGGGCTGTGCTCGACAAGGCCAAGGCTGGTTGTGACTGACCGGCGTACATGGTCTTGATCCGCGCCGCCGGTCTTTTGATCCTGTTGGCGGGTCTGTTCCTGGTTGGCATTAGCGGCGACAATCATCGCGTCGCCAATGGCCGCCGCATCACCTACGGCGCATCCCTGATGGTTCTGGGCGTCGTGGCGGGCTTGTTCGCGGGCGAGTTCGAAACCCTGATCGCCTGGGCGCGCTCTTGACGGACGCTTATTTCCGATAGCGCATCGCCACGTCGCATCGTTCGTAGCGCGCGGCATGTTTCGCCATCACCTCCGCATCATGCGTGAAGCCGAGCTTCTCGTAGAGGTGGATCGCGTTCACGCACCGCGAATTGGTGAGCAGATAGAGATCGTCGATTCCCATCGTCTGTGCGCGCGCGATCGTGGCGGCGAGCAGGAACTCGCCCGCCTTGCGCCCGCGCGCGGCAGCGCGAACGCCCATCTTGGTAAGCTCGGCGCTCGTGGCGCCGGTCTTGCGCAACGCGCAGGTGCCGATGATCCCGAGCCCGGCCGCCTCGACGAACAGAATCGCGCCGCCGCCATCGAGGATATGCGTCTGCGGATCTTCCAGCACCTCAAGGTCGGCGGATTCGAGCCGGAACATATCCGAAATCCATTCGGCATTGATGTCGTGGAAAAGCGGCTGGAGTTCGGGGCTATAGTCGCGCAGGCGAAGCGCCGGGCCGGACTCGGCCGCACGCAGTTCGAGCGGCTTTTTCGCGAGCGCCCGCTCAACTGCCGCGATCTGATCGAGGAAACCGCCTGAAAGCCCGTCGGTGATCGATTTCACCGCCAGTTCGAGCCGCGGCCAGACCTCCGCCTTGATCCGCACCATCGCCGCCTCACCGGCGTCCGTCAGGCGCAAGGTCCTGCTGCGCTGATCGGCGCCACGCGCGGATTCGACCAGCCCCATCGCGATCAGCTGGCCGGCGCCGCGCGTCACGCCTGGCTGGCTGGTCCCGACCGCGTCCACCAGCTGCCCGACCGTCATCGGCGATCGGTCGAGCGCGGCGAGCAGCCCCATATGCGTCGGCTGCACTTCCATCCCGAGCGATCCCACGAAGCGCGAGGCGCCGCCCTGCATCCGCTCCGCCAGCCGCTTCAGCCGGCTGCCGAGAAAGGTTTCGCCAAGCTCGGCCACCACGTCCACGCTCATCGATCCGACTCCATAAACCAGATATATAACAAGTTATGTTGTTCGTCGGCACGCGTCAATCACACTGGTATTGAGTGAGTCTTTTCATCACGCTGACGAAAGCCGGGGTGACGGTGCAAGCAGATCGACCTAATCTCGTTCCATGAGCGACACAAAGATCCGTTGCGCTTGGTGCGGCGGCGATCCCTTGATGATCACCTATCACGACGAAGAATGGGGCGCGCCGGTACGCGATGCCCGCACTTTGTGGGAGATGCTGATTCTCGAAGGCTTTCAGGCTGGCCTGTCCTGGCGGACGATCCTCCACCGCCGCGAAGGCTTTCGCGCGGCCTTCGACTATTTCGATCCTGACAAGGTCGCCCGCTACGGCGCCGACAGGGTCGAGGCCCTGATGGCCGATCCGGGCATCATCCGCGCTCGCGCCAAGATTCAGGCAACGATCGGCAACGCTCAGATCTATCTGGCGATGCGCGACACGGACGAGGATTTTGGCGCGTGGGTATGGCGCCTGGCCGGGGCCGCATCGCGCCGAGGCGACGGCGTCCATGTCCCCGCCAAGACGCCCGAGTCGGAGGCGATATCCAAGGCGCTCAAGGCCAGGGGCTTCAAGTTCGTCGGCCCGACGATCGTCTACGCCTGGATGCAGGCGGTCGGCATGGTCAACGATCATGCCCACGATTGCTTCCGACGGGACGAGGTCTGATCCGCCCGGTCATGCCGATTGTTCCGGCATCCACCGGTAAACCAGCGCCAAGCTCAGAGCCCCCCCGAACACGGGGGACTTATCTCACCGTCGAACAACTCACCGCAAACCCGTGAAAGCTTTCATCTGCGGTTCAGGCTGGTCTGGCACTCTCTGCTTTGCAAATCGGAGTAGAGAGAGGTTTCGATGCGCAAAGTCACCAAGCTTTTTCTTGCCGGCGCCGGGGCGCTGAGTCTGGCCGGGGTCGCGGTCGCCGCGGATCATGGTCACATCATGAACGTGGTCATGCCCGATGGTTCGGTCGCGCAAATCCGTTACGTCGGCGATGTCGCCCCGCAGTTGGTCGCGGTGCCGGTCGCCGAGGCCGTGCCGGTCGCGATCGCAGATCCGTTTGCGATGATGGACCGCATCTCCTACGAGATGGACCGCCAGATGGACGCGATGCTTCACCAGGCCTCGACCATGGCGCGGACCGCGCCTGGAGCGAACGGCCAGTTGAGCGAAGCTGCACTCACAAGCCTTCCGCCAGGAACGGTCAGCTATAGCTTCACCTCTTATTCCAGCGGCAATGGCGCGAGCTGCAGTCAGAGCGTGCAAGTGACCTCGCTCGGCCGGAACCAGGCACCCAAGGTCGAGCGTCAGAGCCAGGGCGATTGCGGCGCGGTCAACACGCGCAAGCCCACGCCCGCGGTGCAGCAGGCCGCGCCAGGGGCGCCCAAGGTCACGCCAGCGAGCCTGCAAAAGCCGGCGACGCCCGCACCGAAGGGCCCGATCATCTAAGGCTATTCCGCGCGGGAGGCTGCAAGCGAGCCGATCGGACGCTCCTCCAGGCACCCGATCGCCCGCGCGGAACAGAGGGGCGGCCCCGGAAACGGAGCCGCCTTTTTTATGCGCGGCTCAATTCAGCCGCCATGACCTCCACATCAATGCCCGATTGCGACGATCTCGATCGCGTCTTCCTTGCCGCCGAACGGCAGTAGATCGCCCACGCCCGCGCCGATCAGCGCCTGGGCGAGTGGCGCCTGGAGCCCGAGCAAGCCGGCGGCCGGGTCAGCCTCGTCTTCACCGACGATGCGGATCTCCCGCGTCGCCCGGTTGAGCATGAAGGTAACGCGGCTGCCGAAGCCGATTTCGTCCTCGGCCGGCGCAGGTCCCATCTGCGCGGTCGCCAGCCGCTGGCGCCAATAGCGCAATTCGCGCTGCTGCTCCTCGTCGGAGGCGTGGATCGCCTCCAGTGCCGCCACCCTGTCCTCGATCAACTTCAACCCGCGCTCGGTCACCAGATTGGGGCCCGGCGGGATCGGGATGTCGAACTTGGGCTCCTTATGCTCTTCGTCGCTCTCGCGGCGGAAGGCCACGCTCACTGTATCATTCTCCCGTTCCTGGCAGGTTCAACGTCTCGGCGCCGGAACGGTTCGACACATTCGCGCGCGTCATTGCGGCTTTTGCGGTTGCTGCGCCTGCAGCCGCTGCTGGGCGGTGCTCATTTCGTCGGGCGTGAGCGTGCCGTCGTGATTGGCGTCTATCCGATCGAACGTCGCGCCCTGAACCGCGGCCCACTCGTCGGCGGAAATCTTGCCGTCATGATTGACATCCATCATTCCCATGAAGCTGTCGATCACCGTTGCGGGCGGTGCGCTCCCCGCTTGCTTCGTGATCGCGGCGATCAGCTCATCGCGGCTGACCGCGCCATCATGATTGGTATCGAGGGCGTCCAGCTGTGCTTTGGCTTGGATCATGAAGTCTGCTTTGCTCATCGCACCCGCCGGTGCCTGCGCCATGACCGGCTGGGCAAGGCCGAGCGTCAGCACGCCCGCGATCATCGTCGATTTCATTGAATATCCCCTCCGGCGCGGATCGCGCCCAACCCCAGCTAGCCGAGCATGAGAGGCGGCGAAAGTGCGCCCGCATTGCGCATGCCTGCCCTCCATGCCAAAGGCCCGCCCGATTCACAGTCTGTTGACCGCCCGATTCCGCTGGTCGCGAAAGCGTAACCCGCTTCGCTCAAGCCGCGTCGGGCCTGGGAGTTCTTGAAGATGAGCGACGTCAAGCGGGTGGTGCTGGCCTATTCGGGCGGGCTCGACACGAGCGTGATCCTGAAATGGCTGCGTGAGACCTACAGTTGCGAGGTCGTCACCTTCACCGCCGATTTGGGGCAAGGCGAGGAACTGGAGCCCGCGCGCGCCAAGGCCAAGCTGATGGGGGTCAAGGACGAGCATATCTTCATCGACGATCTGCGTGACGAGTTCGTGCGCGATTATGTGATGCCGATGATGCGCGCCAACGCGCTTTACGAGGGTCTCTATCTGCTCGGCACATCGATCGCGCGGCCGCTGATCGCCAAGCGCCAGATCGAGATAGCGAAAATGGTCGGAGCCGACGCGGTCAGCCACGGCGCAACCGGCAAGGGTAATGACCAGGTCCGCTTCGAGCTCGGTTATTATGCGCTCGCCCCCGACATCCGCGTGATCGCGCCCTGGCGCGAATGGGATTTGACCAGCCGCACCCGCCTGATCGAATATGCCGAACAGCACCAGATTCCGGTGCCGAAGGACAAGCGTGGCGAAAGCCCCTTCTCGACCGACGCCAACCTCCTCCACACCTCGTCCGAGGGCAAGGTGCTCGAGGATCCGTGGGACGAGGTCCCGGATTATGTCTATTCGCGCACCGACAATCCGGAGGATGCGCCGAACGAGCCACAGGTGATCACGGTCGATTTCGAGCATGGCGATGCGGTCGCGATCGACGGCGTCGGCTATGGCCCGGCCGATCTGCTCGCCAAGCTCAACGAACTCGGTAAGACGCACGGCATCGGCCGGCTCGACCTCGTCGAGAATCGCTTCGTCGGGATGAAGTCGCGCGGCATGTATGAGACGCCGGGCGGCACCATCTACCATCTCGCCCATCGCGGCATCGAGCAGATCACGCTCGATCGCGGCGCCGCGCACCTCAAGGACGAGCTCGCGCCGCGTTATGCCGAACTCATCTATAACGGCTTCTGGTTCTCGCCCGAGCGCGAGATGCTGCAAGCAGCGATCGATCATAGCCAGGAGAAGGTGACGGGCACCGTTCGCCTCAAGCTCTACAAGGGCAGCGTGATCGTGACCGGCCGCAAGTCGCCCTTCTCGCTTTATTCGGAGAAGGTCGTGACCTTCGAGGACGATCAGGGCGCCTATGACCAGCGCGATGCGGCAGGCTTCATCAAGCTGAACGCGCTCCGCCTGCGCCTGCTGGGACGTCGCGACGGACGCTGATCATTTGCATAAGCGGCGCGGAGCGCCTCCAGTGCGCGCGTGACCAGCAGCAACCAGGACGGCCTGCCCTTTTCGGCGGATGAGGACGGCGTGACCCTTGCGGTCCGCGTGACGCCACGCGCATCGCGGACCGGGCTGATCGGGATGCATGCCATGACGGATGGGCGCTTCGCGCTCGCGATCCGGATCGCGTCGCCGCCGGCAGAGGGCAAGGCCAATATCGCGCTGATCGATTTCCTCGCCGACACGCTCGGCGTCGCGCGCTCGGCGATCACGCTGCGCACGGGCACGAGCGCGCGGCTAAAACTGGTGCGCATATCCGGCGACGGGCCCGCTCTGGCCGCGCGGCTGGCGTCCCTCCTCTGACGTCTCCCGAATTTGCGGGCGGCTAGAAGCCCCAGTCCACGATCTGCCATCCGCGCTTGGCGGCCATCTTGCGCAGGCCCCTGCTCGGATTGACCGCGATCGCCGTGTCGGCCCATTCGAGCGCCGGCCAGTCGGAGACATGGTCCGAATAGAATCGGATCTTCACCTCGCCGCGTTCGATCCCCTCCGCTTCCATCCACGCCTCGATCAGCCGCAATTTGGCCGGGCCATAATTATTGTCGCCGTCGATCTTCGCGTGGATGATGTCGTCTAGCCCGGTGATGCTGCCGGTCGCGATCACGTCGTCGAAGCCGAGCCGTTCGGCGATCGCCTCGACATAGAAACGGTAGGAGGCGGTTGCGAGCACCAGCCTTCGCCCTGCGGCCTTGTCCTCGGCGATCTGGCGAAGCGCGCCCGGGTGGACGTTGGTCTTGCACACAAGCTCGGCGAAGGCATCGACCGCAGGCTTGAGCCTCGCGCGCGGCACCGCGCCGCCCAGCAGCAGGCGCTGGTTCCACTCCTTGAGCCGCCGCCGATCGATCAGCTTGAGTCCGTAGGCCGCCATCGTGAAGGGCACCGCAGCGGCTAGCCCGAGCCTCCACGGCGCCAACCGCTTTGCGGCATGGAGCAGGAAAGGCGTATAGGTGCCGGTCCGCGTGACCGTGCGGTCCATGTCGTAAATGGCTAGCTCGCGCATCGTCGGGCGCCACAGCCGATTCGGGCTGGCGGGACAAGCGAAAAGGGAACATTACGCAGGCGTAAGCGTCTCCAAAAACGATGGTTCGTCTCCTTATTCCGCGGGAAACAGTCTGCAGCCAATGAGCGCACCGGCCGATTTCGATCTCGCCGACAATGGCAAGACGTTACGTTTCTCGGGCTCGCTCACGCTCGCGCGCCTGGGCGACATGCCGCAGCATCTCGACGACCTGGAGGCTTCGCCCGATCGCATCGACATCGCACCGGTCGAGCGGATGGACACGGTCGGCGCCTGGCTGATCCACCGCATCGCGCGCGATCATGACATTCCGGTCGAAGGCGCGAACGGGGACCAGGCCAATCTGCTCGAGCAGATCGCCGCCGCCGATCAGCCGCTCAAGGAGCCGCCGGCGGCGGTTCCGTCGTTGCAGCGTGTGCTCAACCAGATGGGCGAAGCGACGATCCGCGCGGGCGTCACATTGGTCGGGCTGGTCGGCTTCTTCGGCGCGGTGCTGATCGATCTGTTCGCGGTGCTGCGCCATCCCAGGCGTATCCGCTGGAACGCGCTCGTCCGCCAGTTCGAAGTGGTCGGCGTCGATGCGCTCGGCATCATCGGGCTCATGAGCTTCCTGATCGGCATCGTCATCGCGCAGCAGGGCGCGATCCAACTCCGTCAATTTGGGGCCGAGGTATTCACGATCAACCTGGTCGGGCGGCTGACGCTGCGCGAGCTGGGCGTGCTGATGACGGCGATCATGGTTGCGGGCCGCTCGGGCTCCGCCTTCGCCGCGCAGCTCGGATCGATGAAGCTGGCCGAGGAAGTGGATGCGATGCGCACGATCGGCGTCTCGCCGATGCAGGCCCTGGTCCTGCCGCGCGTCGTCGCCGCTTTCTGCATGATGCCGATGCTGAGCTTCTATTCGGCGATGGTCGGGCTCGTCGGCGGCGGGCTGTTCTGCTGGTTCAGCCTCGATATCCCGCCGATCACCTTCGTCAGCCGCATCCGCGAAGTCGTGCCGATGACCGACCTGTGGCAGGGCCTGCTCAAGGCGCCGGTATTTGGCCTGATCATCGCGATCGCGGGCTGCTTTCAGGGCATGCAGGTCGAGGGCAATGCCGAAGCCGTCGGCCTGCGCACGACCGCCGCAGTGGTCCAGTCGATCTTCCTGGTGATCGTGCTCGACGCTTTCTTCGCGGTCTTCTTCGCCTCGATCGGGTGGATATGACGCCGCCCCGCAAAGCCCCCGGCGCGGACGATGTCGTCATCTGCGTGCGCGGCCTCACCAACCGTTTCGGCGATCAGCTGGTCCACGAGAATCTCGATCTCGACGTGCATCGCGGCGAGATATTGGGCGTGGTCGGCGGATCAGGCACGGGCAAATCGGTACTGATGCGATCGATCATCGGGCTGCAGACGCCGGAATCGGGCGAGGTCCAGGTGTTCGGCGAATCGATGATCGGCAGAGAGGACGTCGACGCGCGCAATATCCGCGCCCGCTGGGGGGTGCTGTTCCAGGGCGGCGCGCTCTTCTCGACGCTGACGGTGGCCGAGAATGTGCAGGTTCCGATCCGCGAGTATTTCCCGCGTATCGAGCAGGCTTTGCTCGACGAGATCGCCGCCTACAAGGTGACGATGACCGGGCTTCCGCCCGAGGCCGGCCACAAATTCCCCTCCGAATTGTCGGGCGGCATGCGCAAGCGCGCCGGGCTCGCGCGCAGCCTCGCGCTCGACCCCGAACTGCTGTTCCTCGACGAGCCGACCGCGGGGCTCGACCCGATCGGCGCGGCTGCGTTCGACGATCTGATCAAAAGTCTCAAGGAGACTTTGGGCCTGACCGTGTTCCTGATCACGCACGATCTCGATACGCTCCACGCCATTTGCGACCGCGTCGCGGTGCTTGCCGACAAGCACGTCGTGGCGGTCGGAACGATCCCGGAACTATTGGCGTTGGACCATCCGTGGATTCAGGAATATTTCAACGGTCCGCGCGGGCGTGCCGCACAGGACGCGGCCGACCGGGAAGCCGGGGCGGATCCGCTCGAAAATATGAAACGGCGGCAGGCGGCGCTGGAGGCGGCCGGCGGCGACACTGCTCCGGACAAGGATGCCGGGTGATAGGCTTGGGGGCATGACGCGCTGATGGAAACGCGATCGAACAATGTGCTGGTCGGCGGCATCGTGCTGGTGCTGCTCGGCATCATCGTCGCCTTCGCGATCTGGATGGCGGGCAGCAACGGCGCCGACGAGAAGAAATACGACATTCTGTTCAAGACGTCGGTCGACGGGCTCGCCAAGGGATCGCAGGTCACCTTCTCGGGCGTTCCGGTCGGCAAGGTCGACGACATCGTCGTCATGCCCGACCAACCCGAGCTGATCCGCGTGCGCATCTCGGTCAAGAAAGACACGCCCATCCTTCAAGGCACGACTGCAACCATCGCAGGCGTCGGATTTACCGGCGTGAGCCAGATCAATCTGGACGGCGCGGTCACGGGCGCGCCCGCGATCGACCAGCCCGGCCCGTTCGGCCTGCCTTTGATCCCGCCCAAGGCGGGGGGGCTCGGTGCGATCCTCAACAATGCGCCGGCCCTGCTCGACCGGCTGACCACGCTCACCGAGCGACTGACCGATTTGCTCAATCCGCAGAACCAGAAGTCGATCAGCAATATCCTCGCGCATATCGATACGATCTCGGGGGCGCTGGCTAACCGCAGCGGCGACATCGCGGCGACGCTCGCCGATGCCCGTGTCGCGATCCAGCAGGCGGGCGAGGCCGCGCAAAAATTCGGCGCGCTCGCCGATACCACCAACCAGAATATCAAGCCGCTACTGACCAACCTCAACGATGCAGTCGGCGCGGCCAAGCACAGCATGCAGAATCTGGACGAGGCGATCGACGACGCCAAACCCGGCCTCAAGGCGGTCTCGACCCAGACCGTACCCGCAATCAACCAGCTCGTGCGCGACCTAGGCGACACCGCCGCGTCGCTGCGCGCCATCTCGGGCAAGCTCGATACTGGCGGTGCCGGCGGCCTGATCGGCGGGCCCAAGCTGCCCGATTACAAGCCGAGGAAGTGATGAACAGAAAAGCCCTCGCCCTGCTCGGCCCCCTCGCGGTTGCCGCCGCGACATTGTCGCTTTCGGGCTGCATCAGCCTCGGTCCCAAGCCGCCGCCGCGGCTGATGGCGCTGACCGCGACCACCCCGCTCGCGGCGGGGCCCGCGATCACGACCGGGGACAAACAAGCCGTCCAGATCGCACGACTGAGCGCAATCCCCGCGCTCGGCACGCAGCGGGTGCTGGTGACCGATGGACCGACCGCGATCGCTTATTTGAAGGGCGGCCAGTGGGCCGCCGCGCCGACCGATCTGTTCCGCGGCCTGCTCGCGGAGACTATCACGGTGAAGACCGGCCGCGTCGTCACCGAGCCGCGCCTGCTCCAGATTCAGCCCAATACACGGCTGGCGGGCCAGATTTCCGCCTTCGGACTGGACGGCCCCGGCAATGCGGTGACCGTGATTTTCGACGCGACCTTGAGCCATGAGGGCAGCGACCAGATCCAGAGCCGACGCTTCTCGGCGCGGGTGCCGGTCGCATCGCAGCAGCCCGAAGCGGTGGCGGCGGCGCTCAACCAGGCCGCGAACCAGGTTGCCGGCGAGGTTGCCGACTGGATCGGGCGCTAGATCCTCGCCTCGGCAGAGGATCAATCAATCGCCCGCCACGCGACTGGCCGATTACCGCCGCCGGTAGCAACACCGCTTAGATCGGCTTCCAGCCTCCCGCCTTGCGCCACGCGAATCAGCGGCCAGTCGATATCGGCCAGCCGGACCTTGATCCGATTCATGAAGCCCGCGCCGTCGAGCCGCTGCCACGATAGGTAGACGAACCTCTCGCCCTTGGCTCCGCTCGCGAAGGGGCCGCCGAATTCGGGCGCTCCCTGATCGGGCGTGCCTACGATTGCCAAGTCGAAATCGAACTGGACCAGTCCGTCGCCGCGCATGACACCGCCATGCATTCCGCCCTTCTTGTCCTGGAGTCCGAAGCGGACCGCGCTGCCGTCGGAGCGGGGCGCCGCTGGCGCTCGCAGCAATCGGACCCGCAGTACCTCTCCCATCGCGGCGTCAGCTCAGGCTTTTCGAGACCTGCTCGGTCACGTCCTTGGACAGGCCGGGCGTCTGGAGAATGCGTTCCAGTTCCTCGCGCATCAGCGCCGCGCGCTTGGGCTCGAAGCGGCGCCACCGGCCGAGCGCGGGCACCAGCCTAGCGGCGCTTTGCGGATTGAGGGGATCGACCGCGAGGATCATGTCGGCGAGGAAGCGATAGCCGCCACCATTCAGATCGTGGAAGGCGCGCTGATTGGCAGCGAACGCTCCGGCAAGCGAGCGCATCCGGTTGGGATTGGCGATCGTGAAGTCGGGATGTCTAGCGAGCGCCTGTACCGCCGCCGGCGTGTCGGCGCGCGTCGACAGCGCCTGCACGCTGAACCACTTGTCGAGTACGAGCGCGTCGCTGCGGAAGCGCTGGTAGAACGCCTTCAGCGCCACCTCACGTTCGGGTGCATCGCCGCTCGCAAGCACCCCGAGCGCGCCCTGGCGGTCGGTCATATTGTCGGCTTGGGAAAATTGCTCGAACGCGATCCGCGCGGCATCCTCTGCGCCTCCCGCGGCGAGATAGCCGAGCGCGACCGTGCGCAGGCGGCGCGCGCCCTTGGCGCTCGGCGTATATTCGAAGCGATTGGCGAGATGCGCGGCATAGGCGTCGCGCCAATCCTCTTCCATCGCGCGCCCGATATCCGCGCGCAAAGCCTCGCGAACCGCCGCGATCCGGTCGGGATCGACCTCGGCCAATTGATCGCCAATCAGCGCCTCGGCGGGCAGCAATACCACTTCCGCCTTGAACGCCGCGTCGAGCGCGCTGTCGTTGAGGCTATTGCGGACCGCCTCCAGCACCGGCGCGTGATCGGCCTTGCCGAGCGTCACGCTCGCGATCAGCGTGTCGAGCATCAATTGCTGCATCGCCTCGTAGCGCGCGAACGGATCGTCATCGTTGGCGGATAGGAAGGCGAGCTCGGCCGGGCCGCGGTCGCTTTCCAGCACGATCGGCGCGGAGAAGCCGCGATTGATCGACAGCACGGGCTTCTCGTTGAGACCATCGAACAGGACTTCGGACTTGGCAGCGTCCAGCGTCACCAGCCGCTCGCCACCCATCGCCTTGCCGCTGCGCTCGCCGAGCAGGGAGACGCGCAAGGGGATCACCATCGGCTCCTTGTCGGGCTGGCCGGGTGTCGGCGGAACAGTCTGCTCGAGCTTCAGGCGCGCGCGGCCGCCGGGCGCGTCATGCTCAAGGCTCGCCTTCACGCGCGGTGTGCCGGCCTGGCTGTACCAGAGGCGGAACTGGCTCAAATCTGCCCCGGTCGCATCTTCGAGCGCGGTGACAAAATCCTCGCAGGTCGCGGCAGTGCCGTCGTGCCGGTCGAAATAGAGATCGGTGCCCGCGCGGAATCCCTCGGCTCCGAGGATCGCCTTGAGCATCCGGATCACCTCGGCGCCCTTGTTATAGACGGTCGCGGTGTAGAAATTGGCGATTTCGATATAGGATTCGGGGCGGATCGGGTGCGCGAGCGGTCCCGCATCCTCGGGGAATTGGGCCGCGCGCAGCGCGCGCACGTCTTCGATCCGTTTGACCGCGGCCGAGCCCTGGTCGGCGGAGAATTGCTGATCGCGGAAGACGGTGAAGCCTTCCTTGAGCGAGAGCTGGAACCAGTCGCGGCAGGTGACGCGGTTGCCCGACCAATTGTGAAAATATTCGTGCGCCACCACGCCCGCGATCGCGTCGAAATCCGCGTCGGTCGCGGTTTCGGCATCGGCCAGGATGTAGCGCGAGTTGAAGATGTTGAGGCCCTTATTCTCCATCGCGCCGAAGTTGAAATCGCTCACCGCGACGATGTTGAAGATGGCGAGATCATATTCGCGGCCATAGACCTTCTCGTCCCACGCCATCGACGCCTTGAGCGCCTCCATCGCATGACCGGTCTTGCCCAGATCCTCCTCGCGGACCCAGATGCCGAGATCGATATCGCGACCCGAACGCGTGGTGAAGATGGACTTGTTGGCGACCAGATCGCCCGCCACCATCGCGAACAGATAGCATGGCTTGGGAAAGGGATCGCGCCACAGCGCATAATGGCGTCCGCCCGCGCAGTCGCCGCTGTCCACCGGATCGCCATTGGCGAGCAACACCGGAAAGCGATCCTTATCCGCCTCCATCCGCACCGAATAGCGTGAGAGCACGTCTGGGCGGTCGGGGAAGAAGGTGATGCGGCGGAAGCCCTCCGCCTCGCATTGCGTGCAGAGCAGTCCGCCCGATTCGTAGAGGCCCATCAATTTGGTGTTGGTCGCGGGCGCGATCTCAACCTCGGTTTCGACCAGATGGCTGTCGTGGGGCAGGTCGATCAGCAGATCGGGCCCGTCCATGCGCCACGCGTCGTGCAGCTCCTCGCCGTCGACGAGCACATGCGACGGACGCAGCCCGTCCCCGTTCAGCCGCAGCGCATGCTGGTGCGCGCCGTTGCGGCGCACCGTGAGCCGTGCCTTGACGATCGTCCCGGCGGGATCGAGCCGGAAATCGAGCGCAATCTCTGGCACCAGCCATTCGGGAGGGCGATAATCCTGACGCAGGATCGGTGCGGGGACGAGGGTGGCAGTGGACGCATCAACCATAGAAGCGGCCCTTATGGTTTGTATCGACAGGATGCCAGTCAAACCGCGACGCTGGCCAGAGGCCGACCGTTCGGCCTAACGGGTATCATGGCTCGGCTCGTCCTGTTCGGCCCCGGTTTCACGGGAATCCGTATCGCTACAGCGCTGCAACGCAACGGTTGGCATGTGGATGCAATCAACCGCACCACGCCCATAGAGGCCACGCGCGCGGCGCTGGTTCAAGCGACGCATATCGTCTCGACCGTGCCGCCGGGCGAGGAGGGCGATCCGGTGTTGACAGCCCTTGATGACGCGATCGGACGGGTGCCGTGGATCGGTTATCTCTCATCGACCGGCGTCTATGGCGACACGCGGGGCGCCTGGGTGGATGAAAGCGCAGCGCTGACCGGCCGTCGCGACGGGCGGATCGCGGCCGACATGGCGTGGCAGGCGCTGGGCGCGCGCGTGTTTCGGTTGCCGGGGATTTACGGACCCGGCCGCGCGATGTTCGAGCGGTTGCGATCGGGCCAGGCGCACCGGATCGATGCCCCCGGCCAGGTCTTCTGCCGCATCCATGTCGACGACATTGTCGCGGGCGTGCTGGCGGCGATGCGACAGAGTCCGGCCGGCGCCTACAACCTCGCCGACGACCTGCCCGCGCCGCAGAACCGCGTCATCGAACATGCCTGCGGCCTGATGGGCCTGTCGCTCCCGCCGTTGAAGCCGCTCGACGACCCAAGCCTCTCACCGCAAGCGCGCGCTTTCTACGGCGAGAACCGCCGCGTCGCGAACGGCAAGGCCAAACGATTGCTCGGCTGGCGGCCGCTTTACCCGACCTATCGCGAGGGGTTGGCGGCAGTATTGCGCGATTCAGCCTCCTAAGCCGTCACCCCGGACTTGTTCCGGGGTCCACCCATCCGCAAGGGCATCCCGGGAGGCCCAGTGGATGCCGGAACAAGTCCGGCATGACGTTCGGAAATTCACCCCATCGTCGGAATGACGAAGCTCGAATCCCCCTGGGCCGAGCCATCGGGCCAACGGCCGGTGACCGTCTTGGTCCTGGTCCAGAAGCGGACGCCTTCCATGCCGTGCTGGTTGTGGTCGCCGAAGCCCGAGCGCTTCCAGCCGCCGAACGAATGATAAGCGACGGGCACTGGGATCGGCACGTTGACGCCGACCATGCCGACATTGACGCGCGCCGCGAACTCGCGCGCGGCATGACCGTTGCGCGTGAAGATGGCGACGCCGTTGCCATATTGGTGGCTTGAAGGCAGCGCGACCGCCTCCTCGAAATCCTTCGCGCGCACGATCTGCAAAACCGGACCGAAAATCTCTTCCTTGTAGGAGGACATATCGGTGGTGACGCGGTCGAACAGGCTCGGGCCGATGAAGAAGCCCTTCTCATGCCCCTGCAGGCTGAAGCCGCGACCATCGATTACAAGTTCGGCCCCCTCGTCAACGCCCTTCTGGATCCAGTCCTCGACGCGCTTCTTGTGCGCGGCGTTCACCACCGGGCCGTAATGCGCGTCCGCATCGGTCGAGACGCCGACGCGCAGCGCCTCGATCGCGGGAATGAGCTTCCGGCGGAGACGGTCGGCGGTATCCTCGCCGACAGGTACCACCACCGGCAGTGCCATGCAGCGCTCGCCCGCCGAGCCGAAGGCCGCGCCCGACAGATCCGCGACGACCTGATCGAGATCGGCGTCGGGCATGACGATGCCGTGATTCTTGGCACCGCCCATGGCCTGGACTCGTTTGCCCGCCTGGGTGCCGCGCGAATAGACATAATGCGCGATGTCCGACGAACCGACGAAGCTGACCGCGGCGATATCGGGATGGTCGAGGATCGCGTCGACCATCTCCTTGTCGCCGTGCACGACCTGGAGGATGCCCTCGGGCAGGCCCGCTTCGCGCATCAGCTCGGCGAGCCGGACCGGCACCGACGGATCGCGCTCGCTCGGCTTCAGGATGAAGGCGTTGCCGACCGCGATCGCCGGACCGAACATCCACATCGGGATCATCGCGGGGAAGTTGAACGGGGTGATGCCCGCGCCGATCCCCAGCGGCTGACGCATCGACCAGACATCGATTCCCGGGCCCGCACCCTGCGTGAATTCGCCCTTGAGCAGATGCGGCAGGCCGCAGCAGAATTCGATCACCTCCAGCCCGCGCTGCACGTCGCCCTTGGCGTCGGCGATGACCTTGCCATGCTCGGACGAGAGCATGTGCGCGAGTTCGTCGATATGCTTTTCGACCAGTGCCTTGAACGCGAACATGACGCGCGCGCGGCGCTGCGGATTGACCGCCGCCCAGGCCGGCTGCGCCGCTTTGGCTGCATCGACCGCGCGGTCGAGATCGGCCTTGGTGCCCAGTGCGACCTTTGCCTGCACCTCACCATTATTGGGATCGAACACATCGCCCCGGCGCGCCGTGACGGCGCCATTTGGACTGGCGAGAAAATGGTCGATCACACGCATGACATCACTCTCCTGATTTTCACGGCGGGTTACGCTCCTGCGGCCCCGGCTGGAAGTTGCACCTGATCACTGTCATTGTGCAAAAATGCAGGAACCGGACTGGGACGACCTCCGCATTTTTCTGGCAGTGCTGCGAGGGGGCAGCATCATCGCGGCCGCGCGCTTCACGGGCCTCGATCATTCGACCGTCACCCGGCGTATCGCCAAGCTGGAGGAGCGGATCGGCCAGATATTGCTCCACCGCTCGCCCGCAGGCGTCACGCCGACCGAGGCGGGATCGCTGCTCGCCCAGCATGCGGAACGCATCGCCGAGGAAATCGCCGCCGCGCGCACGCTGCTGGATGCGCGCGAGGAACAGGTTTCGGGCATCGTCCGTCTCGCGACCCCCGAGGCGTTCGGCCTGTTCCTCGTCGCGCCCGCGGTCGAGCAGCTCTACCGGCGCCACCCCAATCTCCAGCTCGAGCTGATGCCCGAATCGCGCAATGTCAGCCTGTCCCGGCGCGAGGCGGACATGGCGGTGGTGCTGACTCAGCCGCCGCGCGGGCAGGTGGTGGCCCGCCGCCTCGTCGACTATCGGTTGGGGCTCTACGCGTCGCAGGACTATCTCGCGCGGACCGGGCCGCTCGCCGACATCGCCGCGCTGCGCGGCCATCCGCTCGTCTGGTATATCGACGAGATGATCGACCTGCCCGAGCTCAGGTTTCTCGATCAGATCGCGGGCGGATCGTCGAGCCTGTTCCGATCGAGCTCGATCGCGGCGCAGCAGGCGGCGGTGGCGGGCGGGTTCGGCTATGGCGTGCTTCACGCTTTCTCGGCCGACGGCGATCCCCGGCTGCGACGCGTGCTGGCCGACACGGTCGAGGTAAAGCGCAGCTATTGGCTAATCTTCCCGCGCCAGGCGCAGCGCGTGCCGCGGATCCGCGCGGTGGCCGAATTCCTGACTGGCCTGATCCAGCAGAATCGCGCGCTTTTTTGAAAGCCGGTTCGGCACGCTGGTCGCGTGTCGCTTCACCGTAGCCGAACCGGGAAGGCTCTCAAGCGAACGCCGGCCAGGGAGTCTGCATGGCCGGCGTTCGCGCTGAATATGCTAAGCCGCTATGGCGCATGGTCGAGTCACGAAGCGTTGTGGCGCGCCGGGCCGTTGCTGGCTTCAGTCGAGCGCATGGTGCAGGGCTGGCGAACAGGCCGAATCGGCGTCATTCTGGGTGGAGCATGTTGCGCTCGTTCGCATCGCGGCGACTCGATTCGCGCTTTCTTTCGTGTTTGGTCTTCCTTTTTCCGCTCGCCGGCTGCGCCCATCGCGCGCCGGGCGGCGAGCGCCTGTTCGTGTCGGATGACCTTGGCAGCGTCGTGGTGGGTATCGACCTGCCGACCGGGGGCGTCGCGGATCGTATCGCGACGAGCGGCCGGCCGCGCGGCATGACTGTCTCGCCCGATCATGCCACGCTCTATGTCGCGCTGTCGGCCGCGGCCGACGCGGAGGATGACGAGGACCAGGACAAGGCCGGCGCCGCCCGGGTCGATGGCGTCGCGACGATCGACGTGGCCTCCGCCCGGGTGCTGCGCGTGCTGCCGGCAGGCAAGGACCCGGTGCGGGTCGCGATCAGCCGCGATGGGCGCACTCTGTTCGTTGCTAATCAAGCAGGTGGTGCAATCACCGAAATCGCCGCCGACGGCAGCGGAAAACCGCGCACCGCCGCGGTGTGCGAAACGCCCGAAGGGCTCGCGCCCGGGTATGACGGCAAGGCATTGTTCGTCGCCTGTGTGGATTCGGACCGCGTGGCGATGGTCGATCCCCGCACGCTGCATATCCTGCGCAAGATTCGCGTTCGTGGCGGACCGCGCGCCGCGCTCGCCGCGCATGACGGGCAGCATATCTATATCGCGACCGACAATGGCCGGCTCGCGATCCTGAGCGCCGACGGCAAGGTCGAGCGCACGCTTGATCTGACCCGTGACGCCGATGATGTCCGCGCCGCCGGCATGGTCGAGGCACCCGACGGTCATCTTTTCGTCACGACCGGCCGATACGGCGCGGTCGTCGAAGTGGATCCGAAGGCGGGGACGATCGTCCGGGCCATCGCCCATGTCGGCACCGAGCCGATGGGCATCGGGATCAGTGCCGATGGCGCGACCCTGGTCACCGCCAATGGCGCGTCGGGGGATGTTTCGCTGATCAGCCGTTCGTCTGCTAAGATCATCCGCAAGCTGAATATCGGCAAGCGGCCCTGGGATGTCGCCGCCCGTGGCTGAGGCGCAGGGGAAACGAATGAGCGACGGCGTGGACAAAGGCCGAAGCGCGAAGGCGGACCGGATTCTGCTCGCCTCGATCCACGATGTCGGCCCGCGTTTCGAAAGCGAGGTCGATATGCTGGTCGATCGGATGGAAGCCCATGTCGGCTCGGGCCGCTTCGCGATGCTAGTCGTGCCCGACCATTGGGGCGAGGCCCCCTTGTCCGAAGCGCCCGCTTTCGCCGCGCGGCTGCGTCGCTGGGCCGACAGCGGGGTGGAGATGTTCCTCCACGGCTGGTCGCACCGCGACGACAGCGCGCACGACGATGCGCGGGCCGCGTGGAAGGCGAAGCATATGACCGCGGGCGAAGGCGAGTTCCTCGGCCTGTCCGAAGCCGAAGCGACGCGTCGGCTGCGCGCGGGCCGCCAGGTGGTCGAGAACGCGATCGGCCGCCCGGTCGCGGGGTTCATCGCTCCCGCCTGGCTTTATGGCCCCGGCGCGCATGCCGCTGTCAGGCATGAACATTTTCCGATTGCCGAAGATCATATGCAGGTGTGGAATCCTGCAAGCGGCGACGTCCTAGCGCGTGGACCGGTCATCACCTGGGCAAGCAGAAGCCGTGCGCGCATTCATAGCTCACTCGCTTTTGCAGCGTTGGCGCGGTTCGCGCTTCAGCCTTTGCGCACGGTCAGGCTTGCAGTCCACCCGGGGGATGCCCATGTCCCGGCCCTGCTCCGCAGCATCGACGCGACCCTCACCGCCTTCAGCGGTCGCCGGATCGCACATTATTCCGATCTGCTCGGCCCCCGGGGGGGCGGGCTTGTTCGAGGGGAATTTGTTTGAGTAACCGAAATGGCGACGCCAAGGCGGTCGGCTGGGAGGAAACAAGCTTCGATCCGCCTCTGCTGGAAGCGGGGAATGCCGCCCTGCGCTGGGTCGGGCCCTTCATCTCGCTGGGAATTTTCTGTGCGGTCCTCTATCAGCTGAGCCATCTTCAGTTCGGCGCGGTGGCGGCGATGTTGCCGGGTTCGCCGCTGTTCTGGCTGGCCTTCGCGGCTTATTATCTTGCCGCACCGTTATGCGATCTGCTGATCTTCCGGCGGCTATGGAATCTGCCTCTCGCCGCAGGGTTCGGCGCGCTGATGCGCAAGTTCGTCGGCAACGAAATCCTGATGGGTTATATCGGCGAGGTTCATTTCTACAGCTGGGCACGCAGCCGGTTGAAGATGGTCGCCGCCCCGTTCGGCGCCGTGAAGGACGTGGCCATCCTGTCCGCGGTGATGGGCAATGTCGTCACGCTGGCCGTCCTCGCCGCCGCTTACCCCTTCCTTGGCGCGCTCCATATCGGCGTCGCCCCGCGCACGTTGGTCGCGGCTGTCGCGATCACACTCGGCTCCTCGCTCGTGCTGCTGCTGCTGCGCGGCCGCGTCCTTACGCTCTGCCAGAAGGATCTGGCCTTCGTCGCGGCCGCCCAGCTCACCCGTGTTGTCGTCACCGCCCTGCTGCCCGCCTTGCTATGGCACCTGGCCTTGCCGCAGGTCGCGCTCGGCTGGTGGGTATTGCTCGCGGCGGTGCGTTTGCTGCTCTCACGCCTGCCGCTGCTTCCCAACAAGGATCTGGTTTTCGCGGTCGTCGCCGGGCTGCTGATCGGGCATTCGGTGGCAATCGAAGGCCTGATGGCGATGATGGCCAGCCTTATTCTCGCGACGCACCTGATCGTCGGCGCAGGGCTGGTGCTGGCCGAATTCGCCTTGCCCCAGCCGGAACCGGAAGCGGCCTGACCCGATGCGGATCGTCGACGTCTGCGCTTTCTACACGCCCGCGGGCGGTGGGGTGCGGACCTATGTCGATCGCAAATTGAAGGCCGCGCCGGCGGCGGGACATGAGATGATCATCCTCGCTCCCGGCCGCGAGAACCGGGTCGAGGAACGCGGGCCCGGCGCGCGGATCGAGTGGCTGGAAAGCCCGCGTTTCCCGCTCGATCGTCGCTACGGCTATTTCGCCGACGAAGCTCAGGTGCATGGTGCTCTCGACCGGCTGCGTCCCGACGTGGTCGAGGCCTCCTCGCCCTGGCGCAGCGCGTCGATGGTCGCCGAATGGCAGGGCGATGCACGCCGCGTACTGGTGATGCACGCGGATCCGCTTTCCGCTTACGCCTATCGCTGGTTCGGGCGGCTGGCCGAGCGCGAGACGATCGACCGCGGCTTCGGCTGGTTCTGGCGCCACCTCCAGCGGCTCGACGACGCCTATGACGCGGTGGTGAGCGCCTCGCCCAGCCTGTCGCAGCGCCTGACCGACGGCGGACTGCGCAATGTCGTGACCAATCCGATGGGGGTCGATCCGGGTATCTTCGACCCCGCCCTGCGCAATCCCGCCCTGCGCGCGCGCCTGCTCGAACGATGCGCCTTGCCCGAGGACGCGACCCTGCTGATCGGTGTCGGCCGCCATGCCGCCGAGAAACGGTGGGGACTTGTGGTCAACGCGGCAATCGCCGCTGGCGCGAGCCGTCCGGTTGGGCTGTTGCTGATCGGCGAAGGCCGCGATAGCGCCAAGCTCGCGCGCGCTATCGGCGACAATCCCCACATCCACCTGCTCTCGCCGATCCGCGACCGGACCGCGCTTGCGCGCACGATCGCGAGCGCCGACGCCTTGATCCACGGCTGCGAGGCCGAAACCTTCTGCATCGTCGCGGCCGAGGCGCTGGCCTCGGGCCTGCCCTTGATCGCGCCCGACCGTGGCGGCGCCTTCGACCAGGCGCAGGCGAGCGGAGGCGTAATCTATCGTTCGGGCTCGGCCACCGACGCTGCACAGGCGATCCGGCGTTTCGTCGACACGCCGGCACCGCGCCCTGCCGGGCCGGTGCGTACGATGGACCAGCATTTCGCCGATTTGTTCGCGCTGTATCGCTGGCTGGAAAAACCGGCGGCGAGGGCTGCGTAATTCCTTGTTCCCCTCCCGCTTGCGGGAGGGGCTAGGGGGAGGGGAGTCCGTTCGGGCGCTTCTTCGATCACGCCCTCCCCCGACCCCTCCCGCAAGCGAGAAGGGAGAAGTGTTTCCAAGACTCGGCATCACGCCCTACAACGAGCGCAATGCCGGCCCTTCCCACCACCGACGACCTCGCCGCTTCGGCGATCAACCTGCTTGCCAGGCTGGTTCCGTTCGACACCACATCGCGCGATTCCAACCTTGCGCTGATCGAATATGTCGAAAGCCTGCTCGGCGAACTCGGCGTGACCGCGACGCGCGTTCCCAATGCCGATGGACGCAAGGCCAATCTCTACGCCACCCTCGGACCGCAGACCGAGGGCGGGGTCATCTTGTCCGGCCACACCGACGTCGTGCCGGTCGACGGCCAGAATTGGTCGAGCGAACCCTTCGCGCTGACCGAGCGCGACGGCCGCCTCTACGGACGCGGCACATGCGACATGAAGGGCTTCCTCGCGCTCGCGCTCGCGGCTGCGCCGGTCTTCGCCGAACCGGGCCGGCTCAAGCGCCCGGTCCATCTCGCTTTCTCCTATGACGAGGAGGTCGGCTGCCTCGGCGCGCCGTCGATGATTGCCGAAATCGCGAGGCACGTACCGAGGCCTGTCGCGGTGATCGTCGGCGAGCCGACAATGATGGAGGTGGTCCATGGCCATAAGGGCATCACCACCTATACCGTCACCATAACGGGCCATGAGGCGCATTCGAGCCTCACGCATCTTGGCCTGTCGGCGAACATGATTGCGATCCGGTTGATGCACCGCCTGAGCGAGCTGGCCGCGCGGCTGGAGCGCGAGGCCGATCCGGCCTCCCCCTTCACGCCGAAACAGGCGACGCTCACCGTCGGCATGATCAATGGCGGCACGGCGGGCAACATCCTCGCGCGGCAATGCGTCTTCCTGTTCGACCTGCGCTGCCCGCCGGGCGTGGACCCGCTGGCGATCCTCGCGCCCTTCCTCGCCGACGCCGCGAAGCTGGATGCCGAGGTGAAGGCGCGCTTTCCGGAGGCCGGGATCGATATCGTCCGCCGCTCGGCCACCCCCGCCTTTGCGCCCGAACACGACGGCGACGCCGAACGCATCGCGCGAAGCCTGGCCGGCGACAACGGCCCACCGCGCGTCGTGCCTTATGCCGCCGAGGCAGGCCAGTTCCAGGAGGCGGGCTTCTCGACCGTCATCTGTGGCCCCGGATCGATCGAGCAGGCGCACCAGCCCGACGAATATGTCGACCGCGTCCAGATGGAACGCGGCGCCGCTTTCATGCTGCGGCTGGCGGAAATGCTGGCAGGCTGAAGTCGGATTTTGCGGGTGCCTGCTATTGGTGGAAAGTAGATGTTAGCCCCAATCCTCCCCGCCAGGGGGAGGTGGCGCCGAAGGCGACGGAGGGGAGGACGCCAACGCGTCTCGAAGGCTCGGATGGCGCCCGACGCAACGCGAGGCGCCTTGTTTTTCCTTCGATGGCTGATGTCCGCCAAAGGGCCGGAACGTGCCGCCACAACAATATCCGGATCAAAATTTTCGCCACCTTGGCCGGGCGCTTGCGTTTGTAATCAATGCTAACGGGATTCACACGCGAATCGACTTACTATAGGGTGGAACGAAAGGAGACCCGCACTATTCGCCAGGTTGCTGCCCTACCTTACCGGATCGACGATACGGGCAAGGTGAGCGTGATGCTCATCACGAGCCGGGAGACGCGCCGCTGGGTGCTGCCCAAGGGCAATCCGATCCGGGGGCTGGCGAGCCATGAGGCGGCGGCGCACGAGGCATATGAGGAAGCGGGCATCAGCGGCATCGCCTGCCCGACCCCGCTCGGCCAATATGCCTATTTGAAGCGGCGCCGGAACGGGCAGGTCAAGCGAGCGACGGTGGCACTTTTCCCGCTCGCGGTTACCGAACAGGCCGAGGAGTGGCCCGAGCAGGACGAACGCGAAACGCAGTGGTTCGACCTGCCGTCCGCAGCCGCCGCGGTGGAAGAGCCCGGTCTGTCCCGTCTGATCGGCAGCTTCCGTGCGCCGCGCCGCGCCACTGGACGGCGCGAGCGGTTGTTGTCATGGGCACGGAGACAAGGGGAGAATCTACCGATGCTGCGCTGGTTTCAGGCGCTGATGCCCAAGCAGGGCCGCTTCTTCGACCAGTTCGAGGACCATGCCGCGACTCTGGTCGCCGGCGCGGACGCGCTCGCGCGGCTGCTGCAGGGCGGCGCCGAGGTCGCGATCCACGTCAAAGAGATTTACGACCAGGAGCATAAGGCGGACGATATCACCCGCGACGTGCTGCAGGACGTACGCCGTATCCTGATCACGCCGTTCGACCGCACCGCCATCACTGGCCTGATCGCGTCGATGGACGATGCGATCGACCAGATGAACGGCACTGCCAAGGCGATCACCCTGTTCGAGCTGAACGATTTCGAACCGCAAATGCGCGACATGAGCGGGATCATCGTCGAGGCGGCGCGCGTCACTTCCGAAGTCGTGCCCCTGCTGCGTTCGATCGGCGACAATGCGACGCGCATCCTGGAGCTGACCGCCCGGTTGGTTCAGCTCGAAGGCCATGCCGACGAGATCCACGATGCCGGCCTGAAAGCGTTGTACAAGGCGGCAGAGGGGGACGCGAAACCGATGGCATTCATCGTTGGCCGCGAAATCTACAGCCATCTGGAACGCGTGGTCGACCGGTTCGAGGACGTCGCCAACGAGATCCAGGGCCTCGTGCTCGACCACGCCTGACAGACCGCGACCGACTTGGAACATCTCACTCCGTTGCTGCTGTTCGGGCTGATCGGCATCGCCTTGCTGTTCGACCTGCTGAACGGGCTGCACGACGCCGCCAATTCGATCGCGACGGTGGTCTCGACGCGCGTTCTGTCGCCGCAGGTTGCGGTTTTCTGGGCGGCCTTCTTCAACTTCATCGCCTTTCTCGTGTTCGGCCAGCATGTCGCGGCGACGGTGGGAAAGGGCATCATCTCGGCCGACATCGTCGATGCGCAGGTGATCTTCGGCGCGCTGATGGGCGCGATCACCTGGAATCTCGTCACTTGGGGCCTCGGCATTCCCTCCTCGTCAAGCCATGCCCTGATCGGCGGGCTGATCGGCGCGGGTACCAGCAAGGCAGGCATTTCCGCGATCGTGTGGGGTGGCGTCGGCAAGACCGTGGCAGCAATTTTCCTGTCACCCCTGGTCGGCATGGTGCTCGCGCTGGTGATGGTGTTGATCACAAGCTGGATCTTCCGGCGCAGGACGCCCGCCACCGTCGATCGCATCTTCCGCAAGGGGCAATTGCTTTCGGCCTCGCTCTATTCGCTCGGCCATGGCGGCAACGATGCGCAGAAGACGATGGGGATCATCGCGGTTCTGCTCTACTCGCAGGGCCTGCTGCACGGCGAATTCCACATCCCGTTCTGGGTGGTGTTATCCTGCCAGGCGGCGATGGGCATCGGCACGTTGGTTGGCGGCTGGCGCATCGTCCACACGATGGGCTCCAAGATCACGCGTCTGACCCCACCGCAGGGCTTCTGCGCTGAGACGGGCGGCGCGATCACGCTTTTCCTCGCCACGATCGGCGGCATCCCGGTCTCGACCACGCACACGATCACCGGCGCGATCGTCGGCGTCGGCGCGGCGCGGCGCATGTCGGCGGTGCGCTGGAGCGTCGCCTCCAGCATCGTCATCGCCTGGTTCGTGACTTTGCCCGCCGCTGCCACGGTGGGTGCGGGCTTCTACTTCCTGACCAAGCTGTTCTGACCCTCGTCAGCCCTTAGTCATCACCCCAGCGAAAACTGGGGTCCATCTTCCGACCTTTCCGCCTGATGCAACGACAGGAGATGGATGCCAGCTTTCGCCGGCATGACGGTGAGGGATTCACGCCGCCCCCCGATAGGTATAGGGTCGGCCCATGCCCCCCGCACTATCCGTGACCCGTTCCATCCTCGGTCAGCCCTGGCGTTGGCGCGGACTGGAGACGGACCAGCGCGACGCGGGGTTCGAGCCCGACGATCTGGTCACGCAATTGCTGCTGGCGCGCGGCGTCCCGCGTGAGGCGATCGAGCAGCATCGTACGCCGACGATCCGCGGCTTCATGCCCGATCCATCAATCTTCCGCGACATGGAGGTCGCTGCCGAACGCCTCGCCGCGGCGGTGATCGCCGGCGAGCCCGTCACCATATTCGGCGACTATGACGTCGACGGCGCGACCTCGGCCGCCCTGCTGATCCGGCTGCTACGCGGGCTCGGACTCGACCCACAGGCTTATATCCCCGACCGGCTGATGGAAGGCTATGGCCCGTCGGGCGAGGCGCTGGTGAAGATCGCGCGCGGCGGCGCGACGCTGATCGTCACGGTCGATTGCGGCGCGCAGGCGTTCGAGGCGCTCGATATGGCCGCCGCCGAGAATGTGGACGTGATCGTGGTCGATCACCACAAATGCGCGGCTTCTCTGCCCAAGGCGTTCGCGCTGGTGAACCCCAACCGGCTCGACGAGGACGAGGGCGCGGCGCATGGCCATCTCGCCGCCGTCGGTGTGGCTTTCCTGCTCGGCGCGGCTTTACTGCGAACGTTGCGCGCGCGCGGCTGGTTCGCGGACCGGCCCGAGCCCAAATTGATCGAATTGCTCGACATCGTCGCACTCGGCACGGTCGCCGACGTCGCGCAATTGAGGGGCCTCAATCGCGCCTTCGTCGCACAGGGGCTCAAGATCATGGCGAAGGGCGGCAATGTCGGCCTCGCGGCCTTGATGCGCACCGCCGGGCTGACCAAGGCGCCGACCGCGACGGATCTCGGCTTCGCGCTGGGGCCGCGCATCAATGCCGGCGGCCGGGTCGGCAAGGCCGATCTCGGCGTGCGCCTGCTGACCACCGAGGACGAAGCCGAAGCCGAGGCGATCGCGGCCGAGCTCAACCGGCTGAACGAGGAGCGGCGCGCGATCGAGATGCTGGTAACCGAGGCCGCCGAAGCCTTGCTCGCCGGCCAGGACAATCGCGCGGTCGCCTTGGTCTCGGGCGAGGGTTGGCATCCCGGCGTGATCGGCATCGTCGCCAGCCGGCTGAAGGAGAAAATGGGCCGCCCTGCGATCGTGATCGCGGTCGATGCCGACGGCATTGGCAAGGGATCGGGCCGCTCGATCCCGGGCGTGGACCTGGGCGCGGCGGTGCTCGCCGCCAAGGATATCGGCCTGCTCGTCGCGGGCGGCGGCCATGCGATGGCAGCCGGATTGACGGTCGAGGCGGGCAAGATCGACGCGCTCGCCGATTTCCTCGACCAGCGGCTGGCCGCCGACGTCGCGCGATCGCGCGACAACCGCGCGCTATTGCTCGACGCGGTGCTGAGCGCCGGCGGGGTCGCCCCCGCGCTGATCGACGCGCTCGAGGCGGGCGGGCCCTATGGCGCGGGCTGGCCGGCGCCGCGCGTTGCCGCCGGGCCGGTGCGGATCATCAAATGCGACGTGGTCGGCAACGGTCACGTCCGCGCGGTGGTGGCAGGCGAGGACGGCCGGTCGATCAAGACGATCGCCTTTCGCCAGGCCGACAGCGCGCTGGGCCTGGCGCTGCTGGGCGCGGGCCCACATCGGCGGTTGTGGCTCGCCGGTCGGGCGCGGCTCGACACCTGGAATGGCGCCAGGCAGGCCGAATTGCATATCGACGACGCCGCATGGGCCGACTGAGGTCGGGAAGCGGCGTGAACCGACGGAATCAATCGCACCACCGCGGTTGACCTCGCGGTTTCGCCCCCCTAAGCGGGCGCCCGGATGGCCCCTTCGTCTAGCGGTCTAGGACGCGGCCCTTTCACGGCTGAAACACGGGTTCGATTCCCGTAGGGGTCACCATCCTCTAATTTCATGGTCGGCACGGCGACTCGGAGCTTCTTTGGTCCGCCAAAGGATCCCGGGCGGCTCCCTGCGGTTCGCTCCGGGCACCCGCAGCGCGCCCGAACTCGGCGAGTCCGATAAACGTCGGCTCGAAATGGGGCGGAACCCCCTCAAACGGCCGTAAAACCTAGCCTCCTGGGGCCCATAAAGTCGGACAGGCATCATTTGATGTAAAAATCTTGTTTACTCTGTGCAACCTTGGGGCTGTTGTTACGTTACCGGCGCAATGATGGGCACTTCAGCCTGTGGTGGTAAGGGGTAATCGGTATGATTTCGGGAAGGACCATAAGCGGCATCGCCGTCGCAGTAGCTATGTCCGTGCTAGCGCCGGCAGCGAATGCGACCGTCACCAACATCTATCATGTGGGTGATCCGCTCCATTTCCAGATCACCAGCGGGACACCGTTCTCGCCTTCGATCACCGCCAATTTCGGGGACGGCTTTTCCGGCCCTCTCGACTTCCACGACATTTTCGAGTTCACGATTCCGCAGAACGGCGTTGGTAGCGGCTCGATCTCGACCAGCTTTTCCAGCCTCAGCAACAAGCTGACGATCACCGACCTGATCATCAACGGCACGCATTATGTCGTTCCCAGCAATGCCAGCGGCCAGTTCCTCGCGGTCGGCGGAATTCCGATCTTCGACAGTGTTCTGAACACGATCGAGGTTTTCGGGACGACGTCGTCGCGTGGCGGCACCTTCTCGGGCACCGCGACCTTCTCGGCCACGGATGTGCCTGAAGCAGCGAGCTGGGCGATGATGGTTGCTGGCTTCGGATTGATGGGCGCAACGATGCGCAAGCGGCGCACCAGCGTAACGTTCGCCTAAGCAGACCCCGATCAAAAGGCTGTTGCGGCCCAAGCGGTCGCGACAGCCTTTTTTTATTGGGCTGGTAGCGCCAGCTTTCCGATTTTTACCGGTCTATTGAAAACAAGCCGCCGCATGAGCACGCGCCTTTCGAAACCGTGCCGGATTGCGAATCGTATATCGCGCCTCAGTGACAGGCCTCGGCGACGGGCGAGTTGCCGTGACCTGGGCCCGCGCCGTCGCATCGACGAGCCGTTGATAGATCCCGTTCTCGTCGGCGGGCGAGAAAAAGAGCGGATAGAGCGAACGCGCCCTGCTTCCATCCGTGCCTGCCGCCGCGCGATTGATATGCTCGCGTATCGCATCGACTTTGAGCCACATCAGCTGCGCCGGCGCGGCAACGCTATCATTCTGCCGCAGCGATCCGACGCGTTCGAAGCCGAGCATCGTTTCGTAGAAGCGGACGTGGCGCGGATTGACCTCGATGAAGAGATCCGTGCAGGCATATGTGCGTCGACCGTAGACGAAAACGATATGGAATAAGGTCGCCATCAGCGCCTTCGATTGAACTGCGGGGTCGAATGCGAACTTGGTGAGTTCGCACACCTTGGCACCCGGCCGAGCCCGAAACCCGTCTATCGCATCCCCGAAAGCGCTGTCCGCCGCCAGGCCGTGTGGGGAATCGATTGCCAGGGTGATCGTGCCCACCACCGCATCGTCGACTTCGGCGGTGAAGGTAATATGATGCGCGTCCATCACTATGCGATGATTGGCGCCATAGCCCCGCCAGCCATAACGCTCGTTGACCAGGTCGCATGCTGCCTGGATCTTTTCGCCGGTTACAACCAGTCTCACCGTCACATTCTGGCCTTCGCAGCCCGTATCGGCGCTACGCAGTTTGATAGAGCCCGTCTCGACCGATATTAAGCGATCGCTAATATTGCGCCGGTCAGCTGGGAGATAATCTTCAAACTTCCAGAGATAAGACATTGTACAACCCCCCGGCTATGGAACGCGCCCGGTATACTAGGAGATATCATCGGAAAGTTTACGCGAGGTTTATCGCGCAAATCCCAAATGATACGCATCCGTAACAATGGTGAAAGCAATCCCCCCGCGGGATGCCCGATTCGCCATGACTTTAAAACTTGGACATAGTTAAATCCGCTCAACAAGACTCTTTGAGGGAGCTTGTCGGCTGCCCGTTCCTTACGCGGGACGAGTTACAGGTTTAGGCGGGTGAATCGTCGCCGATCCCAAGCGAATCGGACTGAATCTGGATGGAGGCGGGAACCGCGACGCCGCGGCCAGCGCCTTATCGATCCGCGTCAGTCGGCTTGGCTCTATTTGCTAGCCCGTAATGGCTCATTGAGACCGCGGATCGGCTCAATGACATGCGATATCGCAACGCGTGGCCCCACCGTGCGCCGGGAGGCGCCGACCCTCGCTCTGATCACCTGGGGTGTTGCCGCGGGTAGGGGCGGAGCGATGTAGCCGCCGCAAGCAGTAAATGCCGTTGCTTTCCCGGGTCGGATCGGATTCCTTCTTTATTCCCTGCCACTTGGCGTCCGCACCTTGCCGCCTGAGCGGCGGTGAGCTCGGTCCGCAAATTGTTAACGTCAACATATGCGCCGACATTCCGGGGCCTCCTGGCGCTGTCCGCTCCGGGATCAGGCTGTTCATGACCGTTGCGTCTGTTACAAAATGGATTAGGTCCGGCATCAGCGGGACGGGCGGGAAGACGGGCTTGGTCAAGAATGGTCGCCCACGTGGCGCAACGATCATCGACGTAGCGGCCATGGCCGGCGTCTCGCCGATGACCGTGTCGCGCGTGATCAATGGCCGGTCCGGTGTGGCGCCGCGGACGCGCGCAATCGTAGAGGAAACGATCCGCACGCTTGGCTATACCCCGAACGTCGCGGCGCGAAGCCTTGTGACCTCCGGCGAATTGCGGATTGGCGTCATCTATTCCAATCCGAGCGCGGCGTTCATGAGCGACTTCCTCACCGGCGTGTTCGAGGAGGCCTCGATCCGCGGCGCGCGCCTTATCCTGCTCAAGGGGGAGGAAGGCCGCCCGCCGGAGGAAAGCGCGGTCGACGATCTCATCGCCGCCGGCATTTCCGGCGTTATCCTCACGCCGCCGCTCGGCGAATCGCCGGCGTTGCTGCGGGTGCTGCGTGAGGCAGGACTGCCGATGGCCGCGGTCGGCGCGCACGGCGTCGGCGATGCGATCTGCGTCCGGATCGACGATCGCGGTGCCGCCTATGAGATGACGCGCCAGTTGATGGAAATGGGGCACCGCCGGCTGGGGTTCATCGTCGGAAACCCCGACCAGACCGCCAGCCTCGAGCGCCTGGCCGGCTTCTATGCCGCGGTGCGCGAGAAAGAAGATGTGCGAACCACCATCGCCCAGGGCGATTTCAGCTTTGCGTCCGGGCTAGCCGCCGGCGAGCAATTACTGGAAACGGCGCCCGCGCCGACTGCCATCTTCGCCAGCAATGACGACATGGCTGCCGCCGTGGTCTCGGTCGCGCACCGGCGCCAGATCGACGTGCCGCGCGAGCTGACCGTCGTCGGCTTCGACGATACGACGGCTGCGGTCATGTTGTGGCCGCCGCTGACCACGGTGCATCAGCCGGTGCGGCGGCTTGCGGCGGAAGCGCTGGGCTTGCTCGTGGCAGAGATCGCCGCCGCATCGCCAAGCGGCAAATATTCTGATCACGTGCTCCCGCACGAGATCGTCGACCGCCAATCGACCGCGCCGGCGGGGTCCGACGATTTCGCGCAGGAAAGCTCTCTCTAGCGGGAAGCGGCGAGCGGCTCATCCACCGCGCGCTCACGCGGCTCGTAGCGGAAGAAGGCAAAGTCGGCGGGCGCCGCGGTGCCCGCCAAATCCTGGCAAGCCATGCCGACGAAGGCGCCGGTGAAATTCGGCAGGCCGGACAAGGACGCCTCGTCGGACAGCAGGCTCAGGTCCAGAATGCCGGGCACGCTCTGCCAGGCGCCCCCATCTCCGCTCCGCCACGCGAATTGCAGCTCGTCGAAATCGGCATCCGCACGCAATTCGATCGCGCCATCGGGCAGCACCGGAACGATCGTCCGCATATCGAGACGCGCCTCATCGGGCGATGCGGTCATCAGCTGAAGCTGCCGCGCGTCGCCATCCCGCGTCACGAGCAGATAATGGAATTTGGTGCTGTTATAATAGCAGATCAGCCCCGCCGCCTGCTGGAAGTCCGTCGGTTCGAATTCCAGTCGCGTTGTCGCGGTGTAGCGGAAATGCTGTTGCCGCCGCGCGACCAGAGCCTGCCGGAACTGGCTGCCGACCGTTTCCCGGCCATACAGCCTGAGAAAGCCGGGCCGCGCGCTCAGACTGAACAATTCCTCGGGATAAGGCGTCCGCAGCCACTGCAGATCGAGCGGCAGCGGGCCTTGCCGGAAATCGCCATCCCATGCCGCCTCGTTCCACGGCGCGGGTGGCAGCGCGGGCAGCGTCGGCTGCGGATCGGGAGCGGCATTTTCGGTAAGGCTTCTCAGCCATCCCTGCTCATCCCAGCGCATCGGCTGGAGCGCGGTCTCCCGACCCAGCACGCAGCGCTCGCGGTTGGGAAGCGGCCGGCCGCATAGATAGACGATCCAGGGTGTGCCGTCGGCGAGCTCGACCAGGTCGCCATGGCCAGCCCGCGTCAACGCGCCATCGCGCGATCCGGCCGCCGTCACCACCGCGCCATCGGGATGGACTTCATAGGGACCGAACAAGTTGCGCGACCGCGCCATCACCACCGCGTGATGCCAGCCGGTACCGCCCTCGGCGACGAGCAGGTGGTACCAGCCGTCATGTTTGTAGAGATGGGGGCCCTCGGTGAAGCCACGCTCGGTGCCCTCGAAGATCAACCGACGCTCGCCGACCAGCGCGCCGGAGCTTCGATCCAGTTCCTGCACCACGATACCGGCGAACCGGGGCTTCGCGGGCCGATGATCCCACAGCATGTTCACCAGCCAGGTGCGGCCGTCCTCGTCGTGGAACAGCGCCGGATCGAATCCGCTGCTGTTCAGATAGACGGGATCGGACCATTCGCCATCGATACGATCGCATGTGACGAGGTAATTGTGAAAGTCCCGCAGCGTGACGCTGCTGGCGCCATCGAGCGTCGACTGGCCGAAGCGCTTCACGTCCGTATAGGCCAGCCAGAAACGGCCATCGGCATAACTCAGGTCGGGCGCCCAGACGCCGCACGAATCCGGATCCCCGCGCATGTCTAACTGGGTCGCGCGCGACAAAGGCCGTCCCACCAGCCGCCAGTGTATCAGGTCCCGGCTGTGATGGATCTGCACCCCGGGAAACCATTCGAAGGTGGATGTGGCGATGTAGAAATCCTCCCCGACACGCACGATCGACGGATCGGGGTTGAAGCCGGGAAGGATGGGATTGTGAAAACGGGTCATGCGGGTTTGCGCACCAGGGTCCAGAGGATCGCAGCGCCGAGCAGATCAAGCAGGCCGAGCGCGACGAAGAAGGGCCCATAGCCGACCTTGTCGACCATGTGCCCCAGCACGAGGGTGAAGAGGAGGATGCCGAGATTGCCGGCAAGCCCAGCCATGCCGGCTACCGTGGCGACCTCGTCGCGACGGAACAGATCCGACGCCATCGTGATCACGGTAACCGAGAGCGTCTGGTGCGCAAATCCGCCGAGGCAGAGCAACGCGATGGCGACGTAGGGATTCGTCACCACGCCGACCAGGGTCATCCCGGTCATCAACAACGCGCCGAGCGTGAAAGCCCAGCGGCGCGCATCGATAAGATCGATCCCGCGCCGCTGCAGATAGGCCACCACCGCAGGGCCGAACAGGCATCCGACGTCCGCGGCGAGAAAAGGCAGCCACGCAAACAGCGCGATGCCCGCCAGGTCGAAACCGCGCACGCGCGCCAGATAGAGCGGCATCCAGACCGAGAGCATGCCCCAGACCGGATCCGCCAGCATGCGCGGCAGCGCGATTCCCCACATTTCGCGGCGACGGAGCAAACTGGCGATCCGCGCCCGGCGACCGCTGGCGGCGAGATGGCTTTCCTGCCCCTGCTCGATATAGGCCCGCTCCGTCGCGCCAAGGCGGCGATGGCGAGCGGGCGACTGGTACCAGAGCAGCCAGGCGACGGACCAGGCGAGACCCAATACCCCCGCAACGACGAAGGCGAGGCGCCAGCTTTGGGTCATCACCGCCCACGCCACCAGGGGGGGTGCGACCACTGCGCCGAGCGACGCGCCGATATTGTAGATGCCGCCAGCAACGCCGCGTTCGCGGGCGGGGAACCATTCGGCGATCAGCTTCTGCCCCGCCGGCTGCGCCGAGCCTTCGGCAAGTCCCAGCGCGAATCTGAGCCCCGCGAAGGAGAACCACCCCTGCGCGAGCACATGCGCCATGGTAATCAGCGACCAGGCTATCGCGCAAACCGCGAATCCCAACCGCAATCCGGCTCCGTCCAGCAGATAGCCCGCCAGCGGCTGGAACATGACGCCCGCCTGGAAGGCGCTTGCAACCCACGAATATTGCTCGTTGGAGATATGCTGTTCACTGAGGATGACCGGCGCAGCGACCCCCAGCACCGAGCGCGCCATATAGTTCAGCACCATCGCGCCGACGAACAGCCCGATGACGGTCCACCTTATGTAGGGAAAGCCGCCGCGGGGCCGCGTGTCAGTCCGAACCAAAACGACGCTCTCCCGATAACGTTATCATAAAATCATATATCTTCTGAGTGGGCTTTTATGGCGCCGAACACATCGTCTCAACATAAATCGCGCGGGCCGAAACGATCTTGGTGACCCACGGCTGCCGAGCGCGCCTGCCATTATGTCGGAGTATTGACAGAGGTCCAGCCCACATTTACCCGAAATATGGTAACGTTACCGATCGCCCATAAATGCGACGAAAACGTAGCGGGGCGTCACGCAACGGCGCCGAAGAGAGGGGATACGATACATGCGTTCAAACGGCTTTGTAGCTTTGGATTCGGCGTGCGCTGCGATCAGCGGCGGGAACCAGACCGATACGGTTTCGGCGATGCGCTCGGCGCTCAAGCGGGTGCGCGCCCGCAGCATCCGTTCGACCAGCGCGGCCGCGCTGATCGCATCCTTGTTCGCCGTTCCGGCCTTCGCGCAAAGCGCTCCTGCGCCCGCAGCGCCGCAGCCGGCCAGCAGCGCCGCACCGGCCGACGGTGGCGATATCGTGGTCACGGGTTCGCGCATCACGAGCAGTGGGTTCCGGGCGCCGACGCCGACGTCGGTGATCGGGGCCGAGCAGTTGTCGCTGAATGCCCAGCCGAACGTCTTCGCTACCATCGCTCAGTTGCCGTCGCTGCAGGGCTCGAGCGGCACGACCACCAACACGTTCAGCACGTCGAGCGGCCAGCAGGGCCTCAGCTCCTTCTCGCTGCGCGGTCTCGGCACCATCCGCACGCTGACCCTGATCGACAATCAGCGCGTCGTTCCCGCCAACGTCACCGGCGTGCCCGACGTCAGCCTGTTCCCGCAGTTGCTTATCAAGCGGGTCGATGTCGTCAACGGCGGCGCTTCGTCATCCTACGGCTCGGACGCGGTCGGCGGCGTGGTGAACTTCATCACCGACACCCGCTACGAAGGCTTCAAGGGCAACGTCCAGGGCGCGATTACCAAATATGGCGACGACAAGACGGTGCTCGCGCAGGCCGCCTTTGGTAAGGCTCTGCTCGACAATCGCCTGCATATCGTCGCCAGCGCCGAATATGATCGTGAGGGCGGCGTCGGCCCCGGCGACTACGGCTTCGGCCTGGCAAAGGGCCGGGATTGGTTCACCGGCCGTACCGTGGTCAATCGCAATGTCCTGAACGACGGCTTTCCCCAGTACATCGTGGCCGACTACGGCCAACCTTATAACCAGGCCAAATATGGGCTGATCACCAGCGGGCCGCTGCAGGGCATCGCTTTCGACCCCGCCGGTAACCCGGTTCCGTTCAAATACGGATCCAACGGCGTGCCGTCGAAGGCGGCCAACGGGGCGGTCATCGGCTGCTATCCGGGCTTCTGCGTTGGTGGGGATACGTCGGGTAATGTCGATGCTGGTCGCACGCTGCAATCCGCGCTCAAGCGGTGGGATGGCTATGGCCGCGTAGGCTATGATTTCGCCGACAACAACGAAGTCTATGTGACCGTCAACGTCGCGCAGGTGAAGACGCACAACCAGCCGATCAACGGCATGGCGCGTCCGGGCCTGACGATTCAGTGCTCGAACGCCTTCCTCCCGGCTTCCGTTAAGGCGCAGTGCGTCACTGCCGGAATCACCTCCTTCGGCTTCGGCACGAGCAACGCGATCCTGCCGAGCACCCGCGTCGATACGGACCGACGCCAGTTCCGCTACGTCCTGGGAGCGAAGGGTAAGATCCCCTTGTTCGGGACGGACTGGTCCTATGACGCTTATTATCAATACGGCTTGAACAAGACGGTCGTCGACGTCAGCCACATCATGCTCAACCGGCACTTCGATCAGGCGATCAATGCGACGCTGCTCAACGGCGTGATCGTCTGCGCCGATCCGGTCGCGCGCGCCAATGGCTGCCAGCCGATCAACCCCTTCGGCGCCACGCCGCCGTCGGCGGCGGCACTTGAGTATGTCCAGCCGACGAACAGCCCATACCAGCACAGCCGTCAGCGGCAGGACGTGGTCAGCCTCAACTTCTCCGGCTCGCCGGTCGATCTGTGGGCAGGCCCGCTCTCGATCGCGTTCGGCGGCGAGTGGCGCCGGGAGCAATATCGCGTGACCGCCGATCCGTATGGCAACGGCATCAACGAGCAGGCGGGTATTCCGGGAACACCGTACAGCGCGGAATATCCGGCCGACCCGATCTTGTTGACCACCGGTAACAACTGGTTCGCCGGGAACTATAAGAACGGTCGTGGCAAGTATAACGTGAAGGAAGCCTTCTTCGAGGCCGATCTCCCGCTGTTCAACGCGCCCGACGGCATTGGCCGCGCCAATCTGAATGCGGCCGCACGCGTCACCGATTATAGCACCTCCGGCACCGTCTGGACGTGGAAGGTCGGCGGCACGTGGGACACGCCGATCGATGGTTTCCGCCTGCGCGCGGTCACCTCGCGTGACGTGCGTGCGCCGAACCTTTCGGAACTGTTCGCCGCGCCGGTGACGACCACGCAACCGAACTTCCTCGATCCGTTCCGCAACGTGAACGTGCTGGCGATCCAGAACACGATCGGTAACCCGAACCTGAAGCCGGAAATCGCGCGCAACACGTCGTTCGGCGCGGTGCTCGCCAATCCCAAATGGTTGCCGGGCTTCAGCCTGTCGGTCGATTATTACACGATCAAGATGAAGGACGTCGTCGGCACCCTGGGCGTCAACGATATCGTTCAAGGCTGTTTCAACAAGACGCTTCCGACGTGCGACGCGTTCAACCTGAACAATCCCAATGGCCCGAACTACATCAATGTGCAGCCGTTCAACCTGGCTTCGATCAAGACGACCGGCTATGACATTGAAGGCAGCTATCGCTGGGCGCGCCCGCTCGGACTTGACGGTACCCTTACCGTCCGCGGCCTGGCGACGCACATTATCAAATTTGTGACCGACACCGGTCTGCCAAACACGATTCCCAACGATACGGCGGGCATTAACACGGGCAGCACGCCGCACTGGAAGTTCCTGACCATCCAGACCTACCAGACCGACAAATGGTCCTTCCTGGTCCAGGAGCGCTGGTTCTCTGCCGGCAAGTACAACAACAATTATATTGAGTGCCAGAGCAGCTGCCCGGCTTCGACGCCCCAGCATCCGACGATCAACAACAACCGGATCAAGGGGTCGTTCTACGTCGATATCGGCGCGACCTATAATATCACGCCGAAGGTTTCGGCCTACGTTAAGGTCGACAATCTGATGAACCAGTCGCCGCCCTATCTGCCCGGCTTCCCGAGTCCGTCGCTCTACGACATCCTCGGGCGCGTCTATCGCGTAGGCTTGCGCTTCGGCTTCTGAGGCGCGCTCCCTGCCGCTAATGCCGCCGGGGGACGGCATTAGCGGCAGCGGCAGCTGACTGCTGAAACATCCCCCCTTGTGCGCCGCCCCGGCGCCGCTGATGATGCGGAAAAAGGGAGCGGCGGATGATATCGAGCGAAACCCTGGCCAGGACCGGCTTTCTCCGCTCAATGCACGGGCAGGTCCTGATCGCAATCCTGCTCGGAATAGCCGTCGGCGCGCTGTGGCCTGCCTTCGGCGCATCGCTCAAGCCGCTGGGCGATGCCTTCATCAAGCTCGTCAAGATGGTGATCGCTCCCGTCATCTTTCTGACGGTGACTACCGGCATAGCGGGCATGGGCGAATTGAAGGCGTTCGGCCGGGTGGCCGCCAAGGCCTTCCTCTATTTCTTTTGTTTCTCCACGCTGGCGCTGGTGATCGGGCTGGCGGTCGCGCTGGCGGCGCATCCGGGCGCGGGCATGCACATCGCGCCAGCCAGCCTGGATGCGACGGCCATCGCCGATTATGTCGAGCAGGCGCACGACCAGAGCGTGGTCGGTTTCCTGATGGCCCTGATCCCCACCACGATGCTGTCGGCGCTAACCGAGGGAAACATCCTCCAGACCTTGTTCCTGGCGGTGTTGACCGGCATCGCCATCAGTCTGGTCGGCGAACGCGCGCGGCCCGTTTCCGACCTGCTCGAGCGGCTGGCGTTGATCGTGTTTCGCATTGTCGGCATCGTCATGCGCGCGGCCCCGGTCGGCGCGTTCGGGGCGATGGCCTTCACCATCGGCAAATATGGCATGGGGGTATTGCTGAACCTGGGCGCGCTCGTCGCCTGCTTCTTCCTCACATCCCTGCTCTTCGTCGCGCTCGTGTTGGGGTTGGTCGCGCGGCTCAACCATTTTTCGATCTGGGCGCTGCTGCGGTATCTGAAGGCCGAATTGCTGCTCGTGCTCGGCACGTCCTCGTCCGAAGCCGCGCTTCCCAGCCTGATCGAGAAAATGGAGGTGGCCGGCTGCGACAAGGCCGTGGTCGGACTGGTCGTACCGACCGGCTACAGCTTCAACCTCGACGGCACCAACATCTACATGACACTGGCCGCTCTGTTCATCGCACAGGCGCTGGATGTGCACCTCGGCCTCGGCCAGGAGCTCGCCCTGCTCGCGGTCGCGATGCTGTCGTCCAAAGGCGCCGCCGGCGTCACCGGCGCCGGCTTCATCACGCTGGCAGCAACGCTTTCGATCGTGCCCGCCGTGCCGGTTGCCGGCATGGCACTCATCCTCGGCGTCGACCGGTTCATGAGCCAGGGCCGCAGTCTTACCAACTTCATCGGCAATGCTGTCGCCACGATCGTCGTCGCGCGCTGGGAGGGCGTGCTCGACCAGGCGAAGCTGGACGAGGCGCTGAGAGGCTAGGCCGAGACCTTCTCGCCCGCGAGCAAGGCGTCCGCGACGATGCGCAGCGGCTCGACATCCACCTCGCTCTCGCCCGTGGCGATCAGGTCGGCGAAGCGGGCATAGAGACCAGGATATTCGCCGCTCGACGCATGCTGCTCGGCCCCGTCATCGACGCGCAGCACGGCACCGCCCTTCGACAAGGCGATGCGCGTTCCGGCTTTGGTGGTGAGGTCGATCGTCCATTGCTCCGTGCCGCGATAACGCCACTCGAAACGCGCGCCGATCCCCTGCTCGACCCCGCCGGTGGCGAAGGCAAGCGTCGCCGCCTCGGGCTGATGCCCGCGCTTTTCCATGCGGAGATCAGCCTTCCGCACCAGCAAGGGCTGGGGGCAGAGCAAGGTCGCGATCGACAAGGCGTTGATGCCCGGATCGAACACGCCGAAGCCGCCGCGTTCCCAGATCCATTCCTGGCCGGGGTGCCAGGTATCGACATCCTCGAGCCATTGAATGTCGAGCGTGGCGACGCCCTCGGCCCGACTGATCGCCGCGGCGGCGGCGACCGTATCGTTGAACCGCGAATGCCAGGTAGCGAACAGGCTCCGCCCCTCCTGCTTCGCGCAGACGGCGAGATCGGCGACCTCGCCGAGCGTGAGGCAAGGCGGCTTTTCCATCATTACGTGCAGGCCCGCTTCGAGACAGAAGCGCGTGATCGCGTGGCGCGGCCCCGGTGGGGTACAGATCGCGACCGCGTCGAGCTCGATGCCGCGCAGCATTTCCTGGGCATCATGGAAGACCGGCACGCCCAGATCGGGATGCGCGTGGCGCGAGGCGATCGCCGCCAACCTGAAACCGGGATTACCCGCGATCGACGGGATATGCTGGTCCTCGGCGATCTTGCCGTAACCGATGATTCCAATCCTCGTCTCAGCCACGCTTGCCGTCCTTCACTGCCATTACGAAATCACGGGCCTGCTGGCCCACCTGTGCCGGGGTCTGGCCCGGCTTGTAGAGTGCCGAGCCCAGCCCGAAGCCATCCGCCCCCGCTTCGAACCATTGCCCGACCGCCTCCGGCTTGACCCCGCCCACGATCAGGACGGGAATTTCCTTCGGCAACACCGCGCGTTGCGCGCGCAGCACCGCCGGCGTCGCCGCCTCGGCCGGGAACAATTTGAGCGCGGTCGCGCCCGCCTTAAGCGCGAGGAACGCCTCGCTGGGAGTGAAATAGCCGGGTGCCGACACCAGCCCCTCGGCCGCGGTCGCAGCGATAACGTCATAATCGGTCGAGGGCGAGACGATGATTCGCCCACCCGCACGCGCGACCTTGCCGACCTGTTCGACCGTCAGCACCGTGCCGGCGCCGATCAGCGCCGCATCGCCGAAACGCTTCGCCAAAGCCTCGATGCTGGCGAGTGGATCGGGGGAATTGAGCGGCACCTCGATGACGCCGATTCCCGCTTCGACCAGAGCCTCGCCGACCGCCACGACCTCATCGGGCCTTACGCCGCGCAGGATCGCAACCAACGGGCAGTGCCCCAGATGGTCGCGGAACAGTTCGGACGCAGTCATGTAATTCCCTTCGCTACGATCGCCATGCCTGCAAGGAAGGCGCGCTCGCCGTCCACCTCCTGATGCGTGCGGCCCGCTTCGTCCAGTGCCGCGCCATAAAGCCGCGTGAGGGCGGGATCGCCGATCAACCCGATCGGCCCGCCCGGCGCGCCGTCGAGCCCGATACGCAGATCCGCGCCGAGCAGCAGCCCGCTCACATAGGAAGCCGCATCCTGAGGCAGAAGCTGGCCGAGCAGGATGCGCGCACGTGCTCCGAACAGGTCGGACAGCAACGCACCTTCCCCGAGCCCTCGGGCCACGCCGTCCCGAAATGCGGGCCCATCCGCGACCGCGCCCGAAAGCTGCGGGGCGAGCAAGGAATGCTTGCGCAGCAGCGCGAACATCTCGCCTGTCATCACCGAGCGAAAGCTGACGAGCGCGCCGTCCGTGACGCGCGCCCATTTCGCATGCGTTCCGGGCAGACATAGCAAGGCGTCGGGCAAGACCAGGCCGGCCGCAACCGCGCCGAGCACTTGTACTTCCTCCCCGCGCATCACGTCGGCGCGACCGGCGGCCATGCAGGCGCCGGGGACGATCGCGGTCCTGCCGGGCTCTACCCACAGAAGCGAATCGCGCAGCGTTTGGGCGCCGACCGGACAGGGCACATAAGGCGCTTCCACCCAGCCGCGGTTCGATCCGATCATTCCCGCCAGCAAGAAGGTACTGTCGCCGAACCGGTCGCGCAGCCGGGCCATTTCGACTGGAAAGCCGCCCGACGGGATTGCGGTCACGCCGAGCGCATCTGCTTCGCGCGCGATCACCGTGCCGTCCGCATCGAGCAGGAAGATGCGCCGGTTGGTCGTCCCCCAATCGATCGTGACCAGCGCCTGTCTCACCATCCCCATCCCGAAAGCAATTGTAATACGAATGACCGGAGCGCTGGCTAGCGACATGTGCGACATGACGCAATGTGATCGCAATTGCCCTGTGCGAATAATGTCCTACAAATGCGCGCAAAGAACCATAGGGAGAGAGCGATGCGTACCTGGAGATTGTTCGTTATGACCTTGCTGGCCGCTGCCGGTACCACCGGCGTCTCGGCCGCAGACGTGTCGCGTGCCGCCTTTGGCAAGGCCGACGGCCACGACGTCGAGGCGATCACACTCAGCAACAAGGCGGGAACCAAGGCACGCATCATCACCTATGGCGCCTCGCTGCAGTCGCTGCTGCTGGCCGACCGGCACGGCCATTTCGATGACGTCGTGGTCGGCCCGCCCGGCATGGAGACCTTGCTTGCCAAGCCGCAATTCATGGGCGCGACGGTGGGGCGCGTCGCCAACCGCATCGCCAAGGGCCAGTTCACGCTCGACGGCAAGGCTTATCAGACGCCGGTCAACGACGGCGTCAATTCGCTCCATGGCGGCCCCAAGGGGTTCGACAAAGCAATCTGGGACGTGGTTTCGGTCGCCAAGGGCCCGGCGGCAAGCGTGACCCTGCGCCTTGTCAGCCCCGACGGCGACATGGGCTACCCTGGCACGCTGACTGTGACCGCGACCTACAGCCTGGACGAGAAAAACCGGCTGACGATCGACTATAAGGCGACCACCGACAAGCCGACCGTCGTCAATCTGTCCAACCATGCTTATTGGAACCTGGCCGGCGAGGGTTCGCCGCGCGGCGCGATGGGTCTGCTGCTGACCATTCCCGCCGATCATTATACGCCGATCGATTCGGGCCTCATCCCCACCGGAGAGTTCCGTCCGGTAACGGGCACGGTGTTCGATTTCCGCAAGCCCACCGCGATCGGCGCGCGGGTGCGCAATGCCGACGAGCAGATCGTCTACGGAAAGGGCTACGACCATAATTGGGTGATTGCGAAGACGCTGTCGCCGACGCCGCGCCTGCTCGTGCGGGTCGAGGATCCGGTCAGCGGCCGCGTGATGGAGATGCTGTCCAATCAGCCCGGGCTCCAATTCTACTCGGGCAATTTCCTGGATGGCACCACCGTGGGCAAGAGCGGCAAGCTCTACCGGCAGGGCGACGCGATCGTGCTCGAGCCGCAGGGCTTCCCCGATACGGTCAATCATCCCGGGTTCGGATCGGCGCGGCTGGATCCGGGCCAGACCTATCACAATGTGATCGAGCTACGTTTCTCGACGTTGGCAGGAAAGTAGGTCGCCACTTCCCCTCCCCTTCGGGGGAGGGCTTTCCCGCTCACCCGCCGGCGCTGTCGATGAATTCCATCACTTCGCCGATGATCGCCGCCATCGCTTCGCTCGCGGCACGCGCATCGTGCGCCTGGATCGCGGTGAATACCGCGCGGTGCGCGGCGACGTCGGCGCCATGCCCCTTGAAGCGATTGGTGAAGCGGATTGATGTCTGCAAGGCGGTCGCGACCATGTCGCGAAATTGCAGGAAGAAGGGGTTGTCCGAGGCTTCAAGCACCGCGATGTGAAAGGCGATGTCGGCCTCGAGTGTATCGTCCTCACCCTGTTCGGCAGCTTCCATGCGCCGCAGGCCCGCCTCGATCGCATCATATGCAGGCCCGGGTCCGGCCTGCGCGGCCAGCGCCGCCGCCTGCGGCTCGATCGCGGTGCGCAGTTCGTTGAAGTGGCGCAGCAGATCCAGCGAAAATTTGCGCTCGAGCAGCCAACGCAGCACGTCGGGATCGAAGAAGCTCCAGGCCGAGGCCGGCTGCACCGTCGTCCCCGCGCGTGGCTTTGCCCGCAGGAGGCCTTTGGCGGTGAGCATCTTGACCGCCTCGCGCGTCACCGTGCGGCTGACGGCATAATGCGCGGTCAGCTCATCCTCGGTCGGGAAGCGCTCATTGTCGTAGCGACCGGTAACGATCGCGCGCCCAAGTTCCTCAAGCATGCCGAAGGTGAGGTTGCGGCTGCCTCCCTTCAGGCCCTTGACCGAGCTGCCATCCTTATCGGCCACGGGCCCCTTCCTACCACCAGGTTGCGTAGAGCGCGGTCAGGATGAGTAGCACCGCGACCGCCCCTGCGTTGAAGCTGGTCCGCGTCGTATAGGCAACATTTGCGGTGTCAATCGTATCGGATTCAAGCTTCTGTGGCGTAATCAGAGATATCAGGATCGCCAGCGCCGCCGAGATCAGGAAAACCACGCCCATCCGATCCATGAATGGCAGGTCCGCCCAAACGAGCTTGAACAGCCAGGACAGGACCACCGAAGCGACCGCCGCGGCGATCGCGCCGGCCTCGTTGGCGCGTTTCCAGAACAGGCCGAGCAGGAAGATCACCGTGATGCCCGGCGTGAAGAAGCCGGTGAATTCCTGGATGAACTGGAAGGCCTGGTCCGACTTTCCGAGCAAAGGCTTCGCCATCAGAATCGCGATGATGATCGCGACGATCGCGGCGACGCGGCCCACGAGCACCAAATGCCGCTCGCGCGCGCCATGGCTGCTTCCGCCATCCTCGACCGCGCTCGGCGTACCCTTGAGCTTGGCATAGATGTCGAGGGTGAAGATGGTCGCGATCGAGTTAATCTTGGATGCAGTCGATGCAATGATCGCCGCGATCAGGGCCGCGAAGACTAGGCCCAGCAGGCCGGTCGGGAGGAGCCGCATCATCGACGGGTAAGCTTCGTCGGGCTTGGGCAGACCGGGCGCGATCAGCACCGCGGCGATCCCCGGTACGACGATGATCAGGGGCATGATCAGCTTGAGGAAGGCGGCGAACAGCACCCCTTTCTGCGCTTCGGCGATGTTCTTCGCGGCGAGCGCGCGCTGGATGATATACTGATTGAAGCCCCAATAACTGAGGTTGGCGATCCACATCCCGCCGATCAGCACTGACAGGCCGGGCAGGTCCATATAATTGGGATCGCCTTTGTGCAGGATCATATGGAAATGATCGGGGATGGTGGCGGTCAGCTTGTGCCAGCCGGCGAGCAGGCCCGCGCCATCGCCAAGCTTGCCGAGCGTGAGCACGACGATGATCAGCCCGCCCAGGACGAGCAGGGTCACCTGAACGATGTCGGTGAGCGCCACCGCCTTCAGCCCGCCGCGGATCTGGTAGAGAAGCGCGAACGCCCCGAGCGCGATCAGGGCAATATTCTGATCGACGCCGGCGACCTTGGTGACCGCGATCGACCCGAGCCAGATGATCGAGGTCAGGTTCACGAACACGTAGAGCGCGAGCCAAAAGAACGCCATCAGCGTGCGGATCGTGCGTCCATACCGCCGCTCCAGGAATTGCGGCATCGTGTAGATTTCATTCTTCAAGAAGATCGGCAGGAAATATTTGCCGACCAGCAGTAAGGTCGCGGCCGCCATCCATTCGTAGGACGCGATCGCCAGCCCGATCTTGTAGCCCGAACCCGCCATGCCCACGATCTGCTCGGCCGAGATATTGGCCGCGATCAACGATGCGCCGATCGCCCACCAGGGGAGGTTCTTCGAGGCGAGAAAATAATCGGTCGTGTTCTTGGGCGCGGCGCCGGCCTTGTCGCGTGATACCCATTGCGCAAGGCCGAAGATCGCCACCGCGTAGAGTATGACGACAACGATATCGATCGTGCCCATCTGCATCTGCCAACCCCTCCTCGCCGCGCCACATCACAGCGTCGGTCCGACCGGCAATTTATATGATAATTTTGCCTTGTCGAGAGGGCGTGGAGTCCCGGCCGGCTAAAGCTTGGGAAATTTCATTCCGCCCGTCACAGGGGGCAGGCCTGGCTCGATATCGGCAGTGTCGAAGCGCCGCCAGCCATTGGGACCGAGCCGCTCGATCGGTTGGAAGCGAACCTTATATTGCATCCGCGCCGATCCCTTCACCCAATAACCAAGGTAGACGAAAGGCAGCCGGCTGGCGCGCGCTCGCTGGATATGGTCGAGGATGATGTAGGTGCCCAGACCCTGCCGTTCCTCGCAATCGGGGTCGAAGAAGCTGTAGACCATCGACAGGCCGTCCGATTGCTGATCGGTCAGGCAGGCGCCGATCAATTTACCCGGCTTTCCGTTCGTCGAGGGTTCGCGATATTCGACGATGAAGGTGGTGACCGGCGTCTGCTCGACCATGTCGGCGAAATCGAGCTCGTCCATTTCGGCCATGCCGCCGCCGGGGTGGCGCGCGGAGAGATAACGGCGCAGCAGCTGGAATTGCTCGTCGGTCGTCCACGGCTCGCACGCATTGACCACCAGATCGGCGTTGCGCTTGATCAGCTTGCGCTGCGTGGCATTGGGCTGGAATTCACCGGTGACGACGCGGACCGAAACGCACGCCTGGCAATCGGTGCAGCTCGGCCGATAGGCCACCCCTTGGCTGCGGCGGAAACCGATCCGGCCGAGCGCCTCATTGAGCTCGGCGGCGTGTGTGCCCGACAATTCGGTGAAGACCTTACGCTCGGTGCGCCCCGGCAAATAGGGGCATGGCGCAGGCGAGGTCACGAAAAACCTCGGAAACTTGAACTGCGCGCTCACCGCCCGTTGATACCCTTGCCTACTGATCCCCTGGGAAACGACTATGCCGCTAAGCAGATGCTATGAAAAGATGCTTTACCATCTTTGATGGTTAAGCACCGCCTCGACTCATCGAATAGTCGTTACACCTGCCAGCTTTATTGGCCCGTACCGCTCTGCTTCGGAAGCGTTGGAACGGGCGGCAGTTAGGCCAATTCGACCGGACTTACTTCATAACCTTCTTCTTCAAGTGCCGCCATCAGCCGCGCAAGATGCGCCGCGTCGCGCGTCTCGCACTCGATATCGGTGATCAGGCCCTTGGCCGGCAAGGTCGAGAAGACGCGCTGGTGATAGACCTCGATGATGTTGACCTGCTCCTGGTCGAAAATGCGCGCGACATTGTAGAGCGCGCCCGGCCGGTCCTGTAGCTTGATCCGCAGCCGCGCGAGCCGGCCCGACCTGGCGAGATCGCGCAACAGCACGTTGGCGAGCAGGCGGGTATCGATATTGCCGCCGCAGAGGATGATGCCCACGGTCTTGCCCTTGAACCGCTCCGGATTGGCGAGCAGCGCCGCCAGACCCGCCGCGCCGGCACCCTCGACCACCGTCTTCTCGATCTGAAGCAGCAGCGACACTGACTGCTCAAGACTGCGCTCGCTCACCAGCAGGATGTCGTCGACGACCTGCGCGACGATTTCGGAGGTGATCGATCCAGGTTCCTTGACCGCGATACCCTCGGCGAGCGTATCGCCATGGCAGGGCAGGTCCTCACCCTTGATGCGGTTGTACATCGAGGGATAGAGCTCGGCCTGAACGCCGATCACGTCAACGCCGCCCTTCGCCTTGGCGACGATGCCGCAACCGGAAATCAGCCCGCCGCCGCCGATCGGCACGATCAACGTGTCGATATCGGGCGCCGCTTCGAGCATCTCAAGCGCGACCGTTCCCTGGCCGGCGATCACCTGCGGATCGTTGAAGGGATGGACGATGGTCAGCCCCTTCTCCGCCGCCATCTCACGCGAGAAGGCCAGCGATTCGTCGAATTTCTCGCCGTGCAGTACGACGGTGGCGCCATGACCCTGGGTCTGGCTGACCTTCACATTGGGCGTGGTGCGCGGCATCACGATCGTGACGGGGATGCCCAGCCGCGCGCCGTGATAGGCGAGGCCCTGCGCATGATTGCCGGCCGAAGCCGCGATCACACCACGCTCGCGCGCGCCCTCGTCGAGCTGGAGCAACTTGTTGAGCGCGCCGCGCTCCTTATAGGCGGCGGTGAACTGCAGATTCTCGAACTTGAGGTAGACGGTGGCACCCGTCAGCTGGCCGAGCGTGCGGCTAATCAGAGTCGGAGTCCGCACGATCGACGACATGATCCGGCCATGCGCGGCGCGGACGTCGTCGAGGGTAACGGGCAGCGCGGAGGCTGCTGCGGACTTTTGAAGCGTGGCCATAGGTTTTCCGCCCTAGGCCTCTACGCGCGCTTTTTGAACCCCAGGGTGCTGGCGCCGCCCAAAGCGTGCCATTAAGGCGGCATCCATGGCAAAAGTAAGCTTCATCGGACTGGGCGTGATGGGCGCGCCGATGGCGGGGCATCTCGCCGCCGCCGGGCACGACGTCACCGTCTATAATCGCAGCGCCGACAAGGCGGAGGCCTGGTCGCGCAAATATAAGGGCCGGATCGCCCCGACGCCCGCTGCCGCGGCCGAGGGCGCGGACGCGGTCTTCACCTGCGTCGGCGCCGACCACGACCTCGAAGAGGTAACGCTCGGGCGGGAAGGCGCCTTCGCCGCACTGCGCGCGGGCGCTCTGTTCGTCGATCACACCACCGTCTCGGCGCGTATCGCGCGTCGCCTTGCCAAGGAGGGCGCGGCTAAAGGCCTGCTCGTCGTCGATGGACCCGTTTCGGGGGGGCAGGCAGGTGCGGAGAACGGCAAGCTCTCGATCATGTGCGGCGGCTCGGCCGACGCTTTGGCCGCCGCCGAGCCGCTGATGCAGGCGTATGCCGCGCGCATCGTCCATGTCGGCGATGCGGGCGCTGGCCAGACCGCCAAGATGTGTAACCAGATCGCGATTGCGGGCGTGATCCAGGGCGTCGCCGAATCGCTCCGCTTTGCGCAGGCGGCTGGGCTCGATACCGGCAAGGTTTTCGAAGCCATTTCCGCAGGCGCCGCGGGAAGCTGGCAGATGCAGAACCGCTGGGCGACGATGGCGAAAGACGAGTTCGACTTCGGCTTCGCGGTCGACTGGATGCGCAAGGATCTCGGCCTCGCGCTGGAGGAAGCGCGCAGCAACGGCGCGACGCTCCCGCTCGCGGCGTTGGTCGACCAATTCTATGCCGAGGTTCAGGCGATGGGCGGCGGACGGCAGGATACATCCTCGATCATCCGGAGATTGGGCCGGTGAAGGCCTTCTTCGTCGGGAGCGCCGTCGCGTTGGCGCTTGTCGCCCCCGCCGAAGCCCGCCGGAAAGACCCGCCCCCTCCCCCGGAGATACCGATCACGCCCGAGGGGCTGGTTGATGATATCAATGGCTACACCATCAATGCGCAGGGTCAGCTTGAGCATTTCAGTGGGCTGCTGATCGGCAAGGACGGCCGCGTCGCGAAATTGCTGCACGATGGCGATGCCCGGCCCGAGCGGCCCGAATATCGTCTCGATGGCCAGCACCGCACGCTCCTCCCGGGCCTGATCGACGCGCACGGTCACGTCTCGGGCCTGGGCTTCCAGGCGCTCAATCTCGATCTGACTGAAACCACCAGCCTCGAACAGGCGCAGCACAAGCTGCAACGTTATGCCGCGGAGCATGAAACGCCGGCCTGGATCCGCGGCGGCGGCTGGAACCAGGAGAAATGGAAGCTCGGTCGCTTCCCGACCGTGGCCGATCTCGACCCCTTTACCGGTGATCGGCCGACGATACTCGAGCGCGTCGACGGCCACGCCGTGCTGGTCAACAGCGCAGCGCTGAAGGCGGCGGGCATCACCGCGCGCACGCCCGATCCCGCCGGCGGCCGGATCGAGCGCGACACGCACGGCAATCCGACCGGCCTGTTCGTGGATGCCGCGCGCCGCCTGGTTGAGAAAGCTGCGCCCGCGCCCCTCCCGCGTGAGCGCGATGCAGCGATGGCCAAGGCACAGGAGATATTGATCGCGGACGGCGTGACCGCGACCTGCGACATGGGCACCAGCGTCGAGGATTGGGAATCGCTGCGCCGGCTGGGCGACACCAATCGCCTGCGCGTGCGCATCACATCCTATGGCCTCGGCGTCGATACGACGCTGACGATCGCGGGATCGCAGCCGACCGGCTGGCTCTATGACGGGCGGTTGCGCATGGTCGGGGTCAAATTGTTCGCCGACGGCGCATTGGGCTCGCGCGGGGCGTGGCTGAAGCAGCCCTATAGTGACATGCCGTCGACGCGCGGTTTGCAATTCCTGGCCGACGCTAAGCTCAAGAATCTGATGAGCCGCGCGGCGATGGACGGCTTCCAGGTTGCGGTCCACGCGATTGGCGACGCGGCCAATGCGCAGGTGCTCGACGCGATCGAAGAGCTGGCGCAGACCTATGGCGGGGATCGGCGCTGGCGGATCGAGCATGCGCAGATCATCGCCGCCGAGGATCTGCCGCGCATGGCAAAAAATGGCATTGTCGCCTCAATGCAGCCGACCCACGCCACGTCCGATCACGACATGGCAATCAAGCGACTCGGCCCGGAGCGGCTAACAGGCGCCTATGCCGAAAGGACGATGCTCGACGAGCATGTCCCGCTCGCCTTCGGATCGGACTATCCGGTCGAGGATCCCAATCCCTTCCCGGGCATGGCCGACGCGGAGACGCGCGAGGATGCTTCGGGCGACCCGCCCGGTGGCTTCCTGCCCGACCAGAAGATTACGCTCACCCAAGCTTTCGCCGCCTTCACCACCGGCGGCGCTTATGCCGCCAAGGCGGAGGATCGCGTCGGCACCCTGACGCCCGGCCATTATGCGGACTTCATCCTGCTCGACCGCGATCCTTTTCAGGTCGACAGCAAGGCGCTGCGCGACACGAAGGTGCTGGAGACATGGATCGGCGGTGTGCGGGCGTGGATACGAAAACAATGATGTCGCCCCAGCGAAAGCGGGGGTCTCAGGAGCCTTGCCCCGACGTACCGTGATGCCGGCCTCCGCAGACAATGACGGCCTTATGACAAGGTCCCAAAGTTTTTCTACCGGTCGGTATAGAATCTTCCAATTGAGGGATCACATTTCTTCACCATCTCCCCGGAGCAATCCTTCAGGGAGATGACCAATGACCGACCTTACCAACAAGACCGCCCTCGTCACCGGCGCCTCGCGTGGCCTCGGCCGCGCCACCGCCGCCCGCCTGGCCGAAGCTGGCGCACGCGTGATCGCCCATTATTCCGCTAGCCGCGCGGCGGCCGACGAACTCGTTGCCGAAATCCGCGCCAAGGGCGGCCAGGCCGACGCGGTTGGCGGCGACCTTTCGACCCCTGACGCCGCGCACAAACTGGCCGAAGCGGTGAAGGCGCTCGGCATCACCAAACTCGACATCCTCGTCAACAATGCCGGCGTCGCCCAAGGCGCTCCGATCGACCAGCAGACGGTCGAAGATTTCGATCGCCATTTCGCGATCAACGTCCGCGCGCCTTATTTCTTGACCCAGCAACTGTTGCCGCTGCTTGGCGAGGGCTCCAGCGTGATCTTCCTGTCCTCGGTGGTGGCGCGTGCCGCGTTCGAGGGCCTCTCGGCCTATTCGGCGACCAAGGGCGCGGTCGAGGTGATCACCCGCAACTTCGCCAAGGAGCTTGGGCCGCGCGGCATCCGCGTCAATGCTATCGCGCCGGGCGCGATCGACACAGACATGGCGCAGGACTTCCTCGGCACCGAGGAAAGCCGCGAATATGTGAAGAGCATCCAGGCGTTGAAGCGGATCGGCCAGCCGGACGACATCGCCGACGCGGTCTTGTTCCTCGCCTCCGATCACTCGCGCTGGGTCGATGGCCGCTCGATCGAAGTCAGCGGCGGTTCCAACCTCTGACCCAATGCTTGCTCGCACCCGCCGTGCCACCCCCGCGGCGGGACCTGTGCGGGCGAACGAACGCCTGACCCTCTCCCTCTCCCGGGGTCAGGACAGCCCCGCGAGCAGCCCCGGAGTCAATATCTGGGGCAGTTCGCGGGGTTCCCCCCCGCCTGCAGGGTAAAACAGATAGAAGGGCACGCCCGACCGGCCATGCGCGGCGAGGAAACGACTGATCGCGGGATCGCCGCGCGTCCAGTCACCCACCATCACCACGACATGCTTGTCGGCGAAGGCCTTGGTCACCTCCCCGCGTTCGATCGCGGCCTTCTCATTGACCTTGCAGGTCAGACACCAGTCGGCGGTGAAATAAAGGAAAACCGGACGGCCCTGTTTGCGCAGTTCGGCCAGCCTGGCTTCGTCGAACCTGACCGTACCGGCCTCGGCGGGCGCTGCCGCCACAGCTGCGTCGCGCGGCACCATGGCGATCAGGGCCGCCGCTCCGATCAACGCCGCGAGCGAAGGCCACCAGGCCCCGCTCCGGAGCGCGGCCTGCCGCCGCCCGGACCACCACAGGCCGAGCGCGAGCAGCAAAGCCGCCGTCAATCCGATCGCCATCCCATCCACGCCCGCCTGCCTGCCAAGAATCCAGGCGAGCCCCAAGGCGGTGAGCAACATCGGCACCGCGAGGATGTGGCGGAACGTGTCCATCCATGCGCCGGGCCGCGGCAACCAGCGCCGGGCGACGGGCACGAAGCCAAGCAGCAGGAAAGGTAAAGCCAGGCCGAGACCCAGGCCGACGAAGATCGCCATCCCTTCCGCCGCCGGCAGCAGCAAGGCCGCTCCCAGCGCCACGCCCAGGAAGGGACCGGCGCAGGGGGTCGCGACGAAGGCTGCAAGCGCTCCTGTCCAAAAGGCGCCGCTTCTGCCGCCGGCGCCCGCCAGCGCGCCGCCGGCCGACACTATCGGCAGTTCGAACAACCCGGCGAGATTGAGCCCGATCGTCAGCACCAGCAGCAGCAGGCCCGCGATCACGTGCGAATCCTGAAGCTGGAACGCCCAGCCCGCGAGCCCGCCTGCGGCGCGCAGGCCGAGCACGGTCGCCCCCAGCACGGCACAAACCAGCACTGCGCCGGCGGTATAGGCCAGCGCGTCGCCGCGCGCCTCAGTCTCGGCGCCGCCCGAACGCGCGAGGCTCAGCGCCTTGAGGCTCAGGATCGGGAAGACGCAGGGCATGATGTTGAGCAGCAACCCGCCCAGCACCGCCCCGCCCAGTGCCAGCCAGAAGCTCCCCGCCGCGCCCGCATCGCCGCGATTGAAGGCGCTGGCTGAAGCCGCCGCGACCTTGCCCGGCGTCGCGCTGAAACTCAGCCCCATGTCGGGACCCAGCTTGACCAGTCCATCGACGCGTGCGGGCACATTGGGCTTGGCCGCGGTCTCGATCACCAGCCGATCGCCGTCATGTATCGACGTTTGCGCTGCCGCATAATCGATCGCATTGTCGGTGGCGGCGAAGAAATAGGCCTTGCTCGCATCGATCGCGGCCGGGAGAGGAAGCTCTAGCCGCAAGCGCCCGTTGGTTACCGCATAATGCGCGGGCACGCCGAGCGGCCTGGGCAAGGCCGCACGCCAGCGATCGAACTGCGCACGCATGTCCGCCGCTGTCGCGCCATCGCCGACGGTCAGGCTGGTCGCCAGCGTGGCGCTCTCCGGTACGCAGGTCGACGGATTGCAGGCCAGCCAGTCGAGCTTGGCCGTGATCGGTACTCTGGTGCCCGGCGCCAGCCCCTGGGGGACGTCCACCGTCGCCAGCAGCGCATAATCCCGCTCATAGACATAGTTCATCAGCCCCGCGATCAGCAGCGGCTGCGGAACCGGATATTGGAGTGCGCCGAACACCAGCTTTGCGGGCGCGGTCCAGGCAACGCGCGTCGGCAGGCCGGCGTCGCCCGGATTCTGCCAATAGCCGTGCCATTCCGCCGCGGGCTTCATCAAAAAGGCGAGCGTGACCTTCGACCCGGCCGCGGGAGTCTGCGTTTCGGCGATCAGGGTCGGCGTGATGTGGGTCGGCGGGGTCTGCGCCGAGGCGAGCCCCGGCAAGAAGGCGAGCAGGGCCAACAGCCACAGGCACCAGCGGGTCATCGTCGCCCCATGCCGGGGCGCCCGCTGTCTGTCGAGCCCTGCGTTCGTCTGCGCCCTCAGCTCACCGCACGCAGCCGCGGCGAATCCGCGCTGCGGCGCGCGAGCCAGAGCTTCACGGTGAGTTCGCCGCCCGCAAGTTCGATCGTGCGCGCCGATTCGAGACCCGCCGCCGCGAACATGTGCGTCATCTGGTCATCGTCGAAGCCCAGCCGGGCATGGCCCTCGCGGTCGCGCAGATCCTCGCGGTCATGCGCGGCGAAATCGGCAATCAGCAGCCGGCCGTCGGATCCGATCAGCCGCGCAGCCTCTGCGATCGCCGCCGCCGGAGCCTGCGCATAATGCAACACCTGATGCAGCACGACCGTGTCGGCGCTGCCGTCCTCCAACGGCAAAGCATACATGTCGCCCTGGCGCAGATCGACGCGTTCGATCCCCGCCCGCCCCATGCGCGCGCGCGCGAAGCGCAGCATTTCGGGGCTGCGGTCGATCCCGATCGCGCTGGTTGTGCCGGGCCCGAGCAATTCGAGCATCCGTCCCGTGCCCGTGCCGATATCGACCAGGCGGCCGACCGGCGCATCGCCCAGCGCCGACCGGATCGCGGCCTCGACCTCGTCCTCGGCGACATGGAGCGAGCGGATCGCATCCCATTCCGGCGCGCGCGCATCGAAAAAGGCCTGCGCCGCCGCCGCGCGATCGGCATGGACCGCGTCGAGCCGCGCGGCATCCGCCACTTCCCAGCGCTCGGCCGAATCGTCGCGTGCGCCGTCGATCGCCGCGAGCAGGGGCGCGCTTGCGGCCGGGCCCAGGCCGAGGAACACCCAGCTTCCTTCGCGCCGCCGGTCGGTCAGACCGGCATCGGCGAGGATGCGGACATGCCGCGACACGCGCGGCTGGCTCTGGCCCAGAACCTGCGCCAGTTCGCCGACCGACAATTCCATCCGCCGCAGGAGCGCGAGGATGCGCAGCCGGGTCGGGTCGGCGAGCGCGCGGAAGATGGCGAGCGGCGTGGTCATAACGAGCCGTCAACCTTTCGTGCCCGCGCCCGCTCGTCAAGCGGCGAGGGATGATCCACATGGTTGCGGCGCGCGCCGGCCTATCGTAGGCGCATGCCCATGAGATCGCGCCGCATCGCAGCACGGCTGCTCCTCCCGCTTGCTGGCGTGCTCGTTCTGGCGGGCTGCGCTACCCCCGGCCAATATGAACTCGCTCAGCGCGACCCGCTCGAGAAATTCAACCGCGGTGTGTGGGCGGTCAACCAGGGTGCGGACAAGGCGCTGATCAAACCGGTCACTCAGGTCTATCGCGCGGTCGCACCGCGCCCGGTGCGGCAGGGCGTGTCCAACGTCTTCTCAAACCTCACCGAGCCCTGGTCGTTCGTGAATAACATCCTCCAGGGCAAGGGCGACCGCGCAGGGCGCAACTTTGCCCGCTTCCTGATCAACAGCACGGTCGGCATTGCCGGTCTGTGGGATCCGGCGAGCAAATTGGGCGCGCGTCCCGCACCCGAGGATTTGGGCCAGACGCTGGCCGTGTGGGGCGTGAATGGCGGCCCTTATCTGGTGCTGCCCCTGCTCGGTCCGTCGACGCTGCGCGACGGCATCGGATCGGGTGTCGCGGCTTATGTCGACCCGGTCAAATATGCGATCAACCATGCCAGTATCAACGTCTGGTACAAGCGCGGTTATCTCGCGGCCTACATCATCAACACGCGTTCGGACCTGGTCGAGAGCGGCGGCGATGCCTTCCTCGAATCGAGCCTCGATCCCTATGCGGCCGCGCGTTCGGCCTATTTGCAGCTGCGCACCGCCCAGATTGCGAATCAGGACGACCGGGACGGCGGCGCACCGGGCGCCAACGGCATCCCCTCGCCGGCGGGGAGCGCGCCAACGACCGCCGCGCCGCTGCCAGGCGATGACCAACCGGGGCCCCCGCTTCCGCAGAGCTCGGCCCCCTTGCCCGGCGATGGCACCGCACCCGCGCCAACCGCCACCCCACAATCGAGCCAGCCGGCCGCGCCGCTTCCGCAAAGCGCGGCGCCTTTGCCGGGCGACGACGTGCCGGCTAAACCCAAGACATGAAGCGCGCGCTCGCCCTCGCCTTTTTTCTCGGGCTTTCCGGCTGCAACCGTCACGGCGTCGCCGACGTGACGCTCGATGCGGCAGCCGCGCAGCGCAACGCGACCGCCGCCAAGACGCTGGCGGATCTCCAGGCTGCCGACGACGCATCGCAAAGTCCCGCGCCGATGGTGCATGAGACCCGGCCCGACGCTGCGGCGAAGCCGGCGGTTACCGTCTCTGCCGACGAGAACGAGGCCGCAGCCCCGGTCGAAGACGCGGCCGACGCCGACACCAACGGATAAGTCCGCCTCGGCCGTTCAAGCGACGAAGACCCGCGATTCCTAAATCGCGCCTTCGCTGTTCTGGAGAGGTTGGAATGAAAAGGTCGTTTCTGTTGGCCGGCGCCGCGCTGGCCGCATGTCTCACCGGTGCCGCCTTTGCGCAAAGCGATACGCCGCCCCCCGGCGATGGCCACCATAAGGAGGCGTCCAAGACGCGCACCGAGGTCGAAGCAAGGGTGCGCGCGCAATTCGCCAGGCTCGACACCAACCATGACGGCGTCCTCACCCCGGACGAATTGCGCCCGCACATGCCGTCCGAGGCCGACCGCCAGACGATGCGCGACCATATGTTCGGGATGATGGACAAGGACGGCAACGGTCAGATCAGCAAGGCCGAATTCGACGCGTTCCACGTCGATCATATGCCAATGCCGCACGGTCATGACGGCATGGCGGGCACCCCGCCGCCGCCCATGGAGCCCGGGCCCATGCGGCATCACCGCGGGCACGGCGCGATGGCGTGGATGATGTTCCGTCACGCGGATGCCGATCATGACGGCAAGGTCAGCCTGGCTGAGGCCGAAAAAGCCGCGCTCGACCGCTTCGATACGATCGACACCAACCATGACGGCGTGATCAGTGATGCGGAGCGCGCGGCTGCGCATCGGCAGATGGCGACCCGCTTCCGCGAACGCCGCGCGCATTGGATGGAGCATAAGAGCGACATGCCCCCGCCGGCCCCGGCGCCAAAAGGATAGCCCCCCACCTGCGCCGTCATGCCGGCGAGCGCCGGCGTTCATCCCCTGGCCTGGGCCAAGCATAATGTCAGAGGGTGGACCCAGCTTGGCTGGGGTGACGGCCGCCTTTTTTATCCTCGCAGCCTGGCTTCCGCCTCGAACATATAATCGCGTGTGAGCGGGAGCGCGGTCCGGTCGCGGACATATTGCACCTGGTAATTGACCATCTGGCCGTTGAAGAAACCGGTCGCCGATCCCGCCAGATAGAATTCCCACATACGATAGAAGCGATCGTCATACATCGCGACGATCTCGGCCTTGTGCGCCTGCGTGCGGCGCAGCCAGTGCAGCAGCGTATAGCCGTAATGCATGCGCAGCGTTTCGACATCGGTCTGCACCAGCCGCGTCGCTTCGGCCGCGTGCGCCATTTCCGACAAGCTTGGAATATAGCCGCCCGGGAAGATATATTTGGTGGTCCAGGTGTCGGTCGGGCGCGACGGGCCGATCCGGCCGATCGTGTGCAGCAACATCACGCCATCGTCGGTCAGCAGGCTGCGGCACTTGGCGGCGAAGGTACGGAAATGCGACGGCCCGACATGCTCGTACATGCCGACCGAGACGATCCGGTCGAACTTGCCCTCGACCTTGCGATAATCGATCAGCTGGAACTTGACCTTATCGGCGACGCCGGCTTTCTCGGCGCGTTCCTGCGCGATCTTGATCTGCTCTTCCGAAAGCGTGATGCCGAGCACCTCGACGCCATATTTTTCGTGCAGGTAAAGCGCCATACCGCCCCAGCCGCAGCCGATGTCGAGCACGCGCTGACCGGGCTTCAGATAGAGCTTGGCCGCGATATGCGCCTTCTTGTCGAGCTGCGCCTGCTCGAGGCTGTTATCCGCGTCGGTGAAGTAAGCGCAGCTATATTGGCGGTCGGCGTCGAGGAAGAGATCGTAAAGCCGCGCCGACAGATCATAATGGTGCGCGACATTCTTCTTCGAACGGCGCTCCTGATTGTAGGTCCTGAACCAGCCGAACGGATCTCCGGGCATGCGCGCGCGCGATTCCAGATTCTTCTGGTCAGGCCGGCTTTCAAAGCGGTTATTCCAGGTCACGAGGTCGATCAGGTCGTAAATATCGCCCTGCTCAAGCTGCAGCCGGCCGTCCATATAGGCCTCGCCCGCCCCCAAAGAGGGTGAGAGCACGACCTTGCGCGGAGTCGATTTGTCCGTGAAGCGCACGTGCACCGGCTCGCGACCCGGATAAGGCGTACCGTAGCGATACTCCCTGCCTGTGGCGGAGGTGACGATCAGTTCGCCCTGTTTGATGAGTTTTTTGAACGCTTTGTCGAAGAGCCGCATAGGCCGATCATTCTAGCGGCTGGTTACGCCCCCGCCAGTGCTTTTTCGGCAGCGTCCCTGTCCCTTTGCGCGCGGCTCTTCTTTTCCGATGCGGTTTTGAGCTGTCCGCAGGCGGCGTCGATGTCGCGCCCGCGCGGCGTGCGCACCGGCGCGGAGATGCCCGCTTCGAACACGATGTTGGAGAAAGCCCTGATCCGCTCCGGGCTGGAACATTCATAGGCCGCGCCCGGCCAGGGATTGAACGGGATCAGATTGACCTTGGCGGGAAGCTTATATTTGCGCAGCAGCCGGACCAGTTCGCGCGCATCCGCATCGCTGTCATTCTTGTCCTTGAGCATCACATATTCGAAGGTGATGCGGCGGGCATTGTTGGCGCCGGGATATGCGGCGCAGGCCGCAAGCAGATCCTCGATGCCGTATTTCTTGTTGAGCGGCACCAGTTCGTCGCGCACTTCCTTGGTCACGCCATGGAGCGAAACCGCGAGGTTGACCCCGATCTCCTCGCCCGCGCGCTCCATCATCGGGATCACGCCCGAGGTGGAGAGCGTGATGCGACGCTTGCTGAGCGCGAGGCCGTCGCCGTCCATCACCAGCTTGAGCGCGTCGCGGACATTGTCGAAATTATAGAGCGGCTCGCCCATCCCCATCATCACGATGTTGGTCAGCAAGCGGCCTTCGGGCTGGCTCGGCCATTCGCCGAGCGCGTCGCGCGCAAGCATCACCTGGCCGACGATCTCGCCGGACGTAAGGTTGCGGACCAACCGCATCGTGCCGGTGTGGCAAAAGGTGCAATTGAGCGTGCAGCCGACCTGGCTCGACACGCAGAGCGTGCCGCGATCCGCGTCGGGAATGAACACCATCTCATAATCATGGCCGTCGTCCGAGCGGAGCAGCCATTTGCGTGTGCCGTCGCTCGATACCTGTGCCTCGACCACGCCCGGGCGGCCGATCACAAAGCGTTCTTCAAGCCAGGGATGCATCGCCTTGGCGATGTCGGTCATCGCCGTAAAGTCGGTCGCGCCGCGATTATAGATCCAGTGCCACAATTGCTTCGCGCGCAACTTTGCTTGCTTGGGCTCGAGCCCGGCCTCGGCCAGCATCTCACGCAGTTCGTCTTTCGAGCGGCCGAGCAGATCGCGACGGCCGTCGGCGCGCACGACAGCGTCGCGCGGCACAGGCACCGGATCGATATGACCGGGGATGGGCATCGGATGATTCATGAGAGGCGCGCTACCTAAGCGAAACGGCGCGATTTTTCCAGTGCCTCGTCGCCTTGCCCCGTCCCCCGTCGCCCCAGCGGAAGCTGGGGTCCATCTCCCCACCGTCCCACTGGACGCGACGGCGGGAGATGGATGCCAGCCGACGCTGGCACGACGGTGGGGAAATCTGACGGCAAAAAGGCTAGCGTAAACTCGCCACCGCCGCCGCGTCGATCGCGCTGGGCGCGCCCGTCAGCAGATAATGGTGGCGGAAGCGGCCACCCCGCGCCGTGGTGCCGACCAGTGTCGCGCTTTCACCATTGCGCATCGCCGCTACGATCCGGCGGCTGGTAGCCTGATCGGCGGCCGCATCCTCGCCCGATACGGCCAGCGCGAACTCCGCATCCCCGATTGTCAGCCTGGCGGCGCGCGCCGCCCGGCCGAGATGCGCGTGCACGCGCAGAGTCGGGCCCGCTACCGCGACGCTTAGAAAGGGGTGCCTTGTTCGTTCCGCGGGCTCCGAAATCGCGAAACATTTGTTCGGCTCGTCGCAAAAAGCGGCCCATGTGGCAAAAGTGCCCACCGTCTCGCGTGCCGCCAGAGGCACGGCGAACGACCATATTATAAGGGCGAAACGAGCAACCCGCATGCGCCCTCCATCCTCCGCCACATTCCTGCCCGCAACCTAAACCTCACCTGACTGCCCCGTTCAGTCTGCTGCAATGCAGCGGGGCGTTTTGGCGCCGCCCCGCCTGTGGGGAGAGCAGGCGGGAAGAAAAAGCAAATGGAGTGCTATCATGTCCAAATATCTTATCGCCGCCCTCGCCGTTTCGACCGCTGCCCTCGCCGCTCCCGCGATGGCGCAGGATGCTGACAAGACCTTCAGCGGCGCGCATGTCGAGGCGCTCGGCGGCTGGGACCGCGTTCAGGGCGAAGGCCAGCATGACAATGGCGTCCTCTATGGCGTCGGCGCGGGCTATGACTTCCGCAGCGGCAACACCGTGTTCGGCGTCGAAGGCGAGGCCAGCGATTCCACCCAGAAGCAGAATGTCGGCGCGCTGACCGAACATGCCTCGCGCGATCTGTATATCGGCGGCCGCGCCGGCGTCGTGGTGGGCGGCAACAACCTGCTCTACGCCAAGGCGGGCTACACCAATGCGCGCTTCACCGTGACGGGCACCGACACCGGCGTTACCTTGGCGCGGGGCAATCTCGGCGGTTACCGCGTCGGCGCGGGCATCGAACATCAGCTCAGCAACAACATGTTCGTGAAGGCCGAGTATCGCTACTCGAACTACAAGGACGGCGTGTCGCGCAACCAGGTGGTCGGCGGCGTCGGCATTCGCTTCTGACGCTTATCCACAGAAAGGAGGGGCCGGGCGCGATGTCCGGCCCCTTTTTCATGGCCGCCCCTCTGGCCAGCCCCGAACGCCACGTTATAGTGGCCCCCCAAATTTCTGCCGGGAGCCGGGGGACACAATGAAGGCGACGATCGAACGGGCGATCCTGCTCAAGGCGCTGGGACATATCCAGTCCGTCGTCGAGCGCCGCAATACCATCCCCATATTGTCCAACGTGCTGATCGAGGCGGCCGATGGCGGGTTGCGGCTGATGGCGACCGACCTCGACCTGCAGGTGGTCGAAACGATCGCCGCGGCGGTCGAGACGCCCGGTGCGACCACCGTCGCCGCGCACACCTTGTTCGACATCGTCCGCAAGCTTGGCGAAGGCAGCCAGGTCGAACTGTCCGCGTCCGAGGGCAAGATGCAGGTGATCGGCGGCCGGGCGCGCTTCAACCTGCAAACCCTCCCGCGCGAGGATTTCCCGGTGATCGCCGAAGGGGAGCTGCCGACCCGCTTCGACCTGCCCGCCGAGACATTGAAGCAGATCATCGACAAGACCCGCTTCGCCATCTCGACCGAAGAGACACGTTATTATCTGAACGGCATCTTCCTGCACGTGTCGGACGATGCGACACCGGTGCTCAAGGCCGCCGCCACCGACGGCCACCGCCTCGCGCGCGTCACCGTGCCGCGCCCGGAGGGTGCCGAGGGCATGCCCGACGTGATCATCCCGCGCAAATGCGTGGGCGAGCTCCGTAAGCTGCTCGACGAGGTCGATGGCTCGGTCGAGGTCTCGTTGTCGCCGACCAAGATCCGCTTCGGTCTCGGCACCGCGATCCTGACGTCCAAGCTGATCGACGGCACCTTCCCCGATTATTCGCGCGTCATCCCGACCGCGAACGACAAGTTGCTCAAGATCGACCCGCGCAGCTTCGAGGAAGGCGTCGATCGCGTCGCCACCATCGCGAGCGAGAAGACCCGTGCGGTCAAGATGAGCCTCGACCGGGACAAGATCACGCTGTCGGTCACCAGCCCGGAGAACGGTACCGCGGCCGAGGAAGTGCCGGGCGACTATGCCTCGGCGGGCTTCGATATCGGCTTCAATGCGCGCTACCTGCTCGACATCCTCAATCAGATCGACGGCGACACGGTCGAGGTCCACCTGGCGGACGCCGCCGCGCCGACCCTGATCCGCGAGAATGACAAGGCGCCCGCGCTCTACGTGCTGATGCCGATGCGGGTGTGACGCCGGACGATCCTGGTATCTATAATTTCCGGCGGCTCTCGCCGGTGCTGACCACCTCCGGCCAGCCCGAAGAGGCGCAGTTCGTGGCGCTCCGCGATGCGGGCGTCGAGACAGTCATCAACCTGGCGCCTGCTACCAGCCCGCGCGCGCTCCCCGACGAGGCCGCTACGCTGGCAGCGCTTGGCCTGCGCTACATCCATATCCCGGTCGAGTTCACGGCACCCACCGAAGCGGATTTCGAGGTTTTCGCCGCGGCGATGGATGGGCTGGGCGACACGCCGGTCCACGTCCACTGCGCCGCCAATTACCGCGTCTCCGCTTTCCTCTACCGCTATCGGACCGAACGGCTCGGCTGGAGCAAGGAGGCGGCTCTGCCCGATCTGGAGGCGATCTGGGAGCCGGATCAGGTCTGGCAAAACTTCCTGGCGCGGGACTAGGCCGTCCGCCACGCACCCGCTAGCGAAGGCGCATGGCCACGCTGACCCGCCTCGCCCTCAAGGATTTCCGCAATCATGCGGAAGCCTTGATCGTGCCGGGCCCCGGTTTGGTCATTCTCACCGGCGAGAATGGCGCGGGCAAGACCAACATCCTTGAGGCGGTGTCGCTGTTGACGCCCGGACGCGGCCTGCGCGGCGCAGCCTTGTCGGATATGGGCAGGAGCGACGGGCCGGGGGGATTCGCGATCGGCGCGCGCCTCGGCGATGGCGTCGATCTCGGCACCGGCACGCTCGCCGCCGCGCCCGAGCGACGCCAGGTACGCATCAACGGGGCGGACGCGTCAGCCAATAAGCTCAGCGAATGGCTCTCGGTGCTGTGGCTGACCCCGGCGATGGACCGATTGTTCCAGGAAAGCGCGGGCGGGCGACGGCGCTTCCTCGACCGGCTGGTGCTGGCGCGCGAGCCCGGTCATGCCCAGCATTCGACCCGCTATGAAGCGGCAACGCGCGCGCGCAACAAATTGCTGGCCGAACCCGATAGCGCCGATCCCGCCTGGCTCGCCGCGCTCGAAGCCGGGATGGCCGAACATGGCGCGGCGATCGCGGAAGCCCGGGCGCGGACGGTTACCGCCTTGGGCGCGCGCCTTGCCGACCAGCCGCATGGTCCCTTCGCCCGCGCCGGCATCGCGCTCACCGGCTGGATGCCCGCCATCTCCGATGCCCGGACCGCGCTCGCGATCGAATTGCGCAACGGACGTGGCCGCGACGCCGCGGCGGGCCGCGCGCTGGCAGGCCCGCACCGCTCCGATCTCGCCGTAACGCATCTCGATAAGCGTATGGCCGCCGAACTCTGCTCGACCGGCGAGCAGAAGGCCTTGCTGCTCGGGATCGTGCTGGCTCACGCCGATCTGATCGCCGAGGCACGGGATCAGCGCCCGATCCTGCTGCTCGATGAGGTCGCCGCGCATCTCGATCCGATGCGCCGCGCCGCTTTGTTCAGCCGGCTGCAAGAGGCTGGCGGGCAAAACTGGATGACGGGCACCGAGCCCGCTTTGTTCGCGGATGCGCGCGGGACCGCGACACGTCTGACCATCTCCACGCAAGGGATTGCATGAACGCGCCACTACCCAATCCCCGCCGTCACATTCCCGAAGGCATGCGGTTCGCCGAATGGCGCGCCGGGGATGGCTGGCCGCTGCGCAGCTTTTCCTGGCCACGGCCGGGCGCCCCGCGCGGCAGCTTGCTGTTCCTGACCGGGCGCGGCGACTTCATCGAGAAATATCTCGAAGTGCTGACTCACTGGCACGGCGCAGGCTGGAACATTGCCGGCTTCGACTGGCGCGGCCAGGGCGGATCGGGCCGGATGCTGGCGGATCCCCTGATCTGCCATCAGAGCGATTTCGACATTTTGGTCGGCGATCTCGCCGGCTTCGTCGATCACTGGGTCGCAGAGACACCCGCCCCGCATGTGATCGTCGCGCATTCGATGGGCGCGCATCTGACGCTGCGAATGCTCGCCGATCGCCCGCAGGGGATCGATGCCGCCGTGCTGAGCTCGGCGATGATCGGGATCCGCGTCAAAGGCGTGCCGCCATGGCTGGTGGGAGCACTGGTCCGTTCCGCGGTCGTGATCGGCCTATCCAACCGCCGCATCTCGCGCCGCGATATCGGCGATGTGGGCGGGCGCATGACCTCCTGCCCCGATCGTCGCGCCGACAAAGTGTGGTGGAAGGCAAACCGCCCCGAACTCGCGTCGGGCGTGCCGAGCTGGAGCTGGGTCCGCGCCGCCTTTGCTTCGATCGCGCGCCTGACGGATGCGGCGCTTGGCCAGATCCGCACGCCGATCCTGCTGGTCGCCGCCCGCGAAGATCCGATCGTCGATGTCGGCGCGATCGAACATGCCGCCCGAATGCTGCCCAATGCCGCGCTCACGATCATCGATGGCGGCGGCCATGAGATATTGCGTGAGGGGGATGCGCGCCGCCTGCCCTTGCTCGCGCGGATCGATACGTTCCTGGCGCGGTTTGGCTGAAACTGTCGTCATGCCAGCGAAAGCTGGCGTCCATCTCTCGCCGTTGGGCCAAGCGGATCAGCCGGGCGATGGACCCCTGCTTTTGCGGGGGTGACGGGACTTGGAATCAGCACCAATCCCGCAAGGCAAATCCGCTGTGGATGGAAGTCCATTTTGCTTGGGTTTCGGACTTCGAATCCCTATATCCTCACTATGGCAACTACCCCCGAAGAAAACGCATACGGCGCCTCGTCCATCAAGGTGCTGAAGGGCCTCGACGCGGTGCGCAAGCGCCCGGGCATGTATATCGGCGACACGGACGATGGTTCAGGCCTGCACCATATGGTGTTCGAGGTGTCGGACAATGCGATCGACGAGGCGCTGGCGGGGCATTGCGACAAGATCGTGATCACGCTCAATCCGGACGGATCGGTCTCGGTCGAGGATAATGGCCGCGGCATCCCGACCGGCATCCACCCCGAGGAAGGCGTATCGGCGGCCGAGGTCATCATGACCCAGCTCCACGCCGGCGGTAAGTTCGAGAATACGTCCGACGACAATGCCTACAAGGTATCGGGCGGCCTGCACGGTGTGGGCGTGTCGGTGGTCAACGCGCTCAGCGAATTCCTGGACCTGACGATCTGGCGGGACGGCGAGGAGCATTATATGCGCTTCGCCCATGGCGACGCGGTCGCGCCGCTCAAGATGGTCGGCACCGCGCCCGCGGGCAAGAAGGGCACCAAGGTCACCTTCCTGCCGTCGCCCGCCACCTTCAAGATCGTCGAATTCGATTTCGAGAAGCTCGAGCACCGTTATCGCGAGCTCGCGTTCCTCAATTCGGGCGTGCGCATCTTCCTCGTCGACGCGCGCCATGCCGAGCGCGTCGAGCATGAATTGTTCTACGAGGGCGGCATCGCGGCCTTCGTCAAATATCTCGATCGCGCCAAGACGCCGCTCTTCCCCGATCCGATCTCGGTGCACGGCCAGCGCGACGATATCGGCATCGACGTCGCGCTCGAATGGAATGACTCTTATTACGAGCAGACGCTCTGCTTCACCAACAACATCCCGCAGCGCGACGGCGGCACGCACCTGGCGGCCTTCCGCGCCGCGCTGACCCGCACGCTCAATACCTATGCCGACAAGTCCGGGCTGATGAAGCGCGAGAAGGTCAGCCTCACCGGCGACGATATGCGCGAGGGCCTGACCGCGATCGTCTCGGTCAAATTGCCCGACCCCAAATTCGGATCGCAGACCAAGGACAAATTGGTGTCGTCCGAGGTGCGCCAGCCGCTCGAAAGCCTGATGGCCGACAAGCTCGCCGAATGGCTGGAGGAAAATCCCCAGCATGCGCGCTCGATCGTGCAGAAGATCATCGACGCCGCCGCCGCGCGCGAGGCCGCGCGCAAGGCACGCGAGGCCAGCCGCAAGAGCGTGATGGGCATCGCGTCGCTGCCGGGCAAGCTCGCCGACTGCCAGGAGCGCGACCCCGCCAAGTCCGAGCTCTACCTGGTCGAGGGGGACTCGGCCGGCGGCTCGGCCAAGCAGGGCCGCGACCGCAACACGCAGGCGATCCTTCCGCTCAAGGGCAAGATCCTGAACGTCGAGCGCGCGCGTTTCGACCGCATGCTTTCGTCCAAGGAAGTCGGCACGCTCATCCAGGCGATGGGCACCGGCATCGGCCGCGACGATTTCAACATCGAGAAACTGCGCTACCACAAGATCGTCATCATGACCGACGCCGACGTGGACGGCGCGCATATCCGCACGCTTCTGCTGACCTTCTTCTATCGGCACATGCCGGAGATTATCGAGCGCGGGCATCTCTACATCGCCCAGCCGCCTCTTTTCAAAGTCACCAAGAGCCGCTCTGAAACCTATCTCAAGGACCAGAATGCGCTCGACGCCTACCTGCTCGATAATGGCCTCGCCGCGATCATGCTGGATAGCGGCGGCGTGCAGCGTTCGAGCGGGGACCTGCGCCAGATGGTCGAGCATGCCCAGCGCATGGCGCGGCTGATGGCTTATGTGCCGCGCCGCTATGCGCCCGATCTGGTCGAGGCACTCGCGCTCGGCGGCGCGCTCGACCCCGAGCTCCGCGATGGCAATGCGGTTGCGGACCGTGTCGCCGGCTGGCTCGGCCGCGCCGATCCCGAGGCCAAGTGGGAGGTCGAGGCGACCGCCGAGGGCGGCTATCATGCGCGGCGCCTGTGGCGCGGCGTGACCGACCATCATGTCGTGGATGCGGCCTTCGTCCACTCGGCCGAAGCGCGCAAGATGCATGGGCTCGCCACCGAGCAGGCGGAAAGCTACGCCGCCGTTGGCCGTCTCATCCCGATCGGCCATGCGGCGGCTGAAGAGAGCACGACCGAGGACGGGGACGAAGCACCTGTTGCCGACAGCAAGGCGGTCAAGCGCATCACGCGTCCGTCCGAACTGCTCGAGGCGGTGCTCGCCGCAGGTCGCAAGGGTACCGCGATCGCGCGCTATAAGGGCCTGGGCGAGATGAATGCCGAGCAATTGTGGGAAACCACGCTCGATCCGGCCAACCGGTCGATGCTCAAGGTCGAGGTCAGCCAGGCCGACGTCGCCGACGAGATCTTCACGCGCCTGATGGGCGACGTGGTCGAGCCGCGCCGCGAATTCATCCAGGAAAACGCGCTCAACGTCGCCAACCTCGACGTTTGAAGCATAAGGACGTGGTCGGTCTGGCTGTAAACTGGAAATGACCGGCTGAAAGCTGGAAATTTGGGTCCTTCCCGGGACAGTCGCCGGTGGGCGATTGCCTGTCGGTATAGAACTCACGCACCTCCAGCCCTCTCGGCTTTGCTAGGTCGCAAGCCGTTGCTTCTCGCGGCAGCTTGTGTGCTCCGTCGTAGTAGACGGTGCGGCCACTATGGGGCCGTTAAGCTGTCTGTCCGCTTTCAGGCTCTTGGGACGGAAAAACGGACATTCGGAAAGCCAAACGCGGAATGGCAACTTCCGGCCCAATGTCGGTTAGTCGCTCGCGATCCGAAAGCAGCCGCCTCAAGGGTATCAGTCAACTTGAAGCCGACAAACGTATCGCGCAGATGTGCTCGGCGTGCGGCGAGAGAAGCGAGAACTCACCTCTTGACTGTGTTGCATGCATATATCACTAATACAGCTGGCAGGCGAGGGGGCGCCGCCGACCCCGCGACATTTCCTCCGGAGGCTCCATGCTGTTACCGATCTTTGCTCTTTCGGTCGGCACGCTCGTCGCAACGGCGGCAGCTGCGCAAACTCAGGCTGGTCCTTCCGCGTCCTCGCGCCCGCAAGAGGCGGCGATCACCGCAGCTCCGCTTCCATATCGCGAGGAAGCCGTGACGTTCGACGCTACGCTCGGCATTCGCCTCTCCACTCCCGTTTCTGGCCCGTCATTCCTCAACAGCCTGGCCCGGCGCGACGTGTCGCCCCCAATCGCCCGAGCGTGCGTGGCGTGATCCATCGCCGCTTAAGGTGAGGATGGCCCGTGTAAGCAAGTAACCAGGGGATATCGGACCATGACTCGATCATATGTCCCTACGCGACGCGAGTTCTCCATCCTGTTGTCAGGAAGCTTTGCGGTGCCGGCGGCGGCAGCCGTTTCCAAACCCCGCCGCTCGGAAGCCACGCGACTGCGCAGGTACGCTGAGGCGACCCACCCGCGCGGCTGGATAGCCGCCGCAGACCTGGCTTGGCGATCCGGCTGGGATCGCCTCGCCGCTGAGGCGGACGCCATGAGCCCCGACGCCTATCTCATGGGCCTCATGGCGCGGTTGGCTTGGTTCCATGACGGCCACACGACGATGTACGTGGATGGGCGTGTGGGACCAGCGGGAATGATCAAGGCGCCTGGCTTCGACCTCACCCTTCCAATTGCCACCGCGCCCTTCGTCGACGGGCTTTATGTCACCGCGGCTAAGGGAGAAGGCGCGCCTCTGCTTGGTACACGGATCACGCGTGTGGATGGGGTCGCCATTGAGAAGGTCCTGAGATCCTTCGCGGCTATGTGGCCCGGCAACAACCCCACCCGGGCCCACCATGATGCGGATTTGATCCTGAGACCTGCGGTCCTGCGCGGCGCGCGGTTGGCCGCACCCGCCAGCGTCTCGGCGCCGGTCACCGTCGAGGCCGAAATAGGCGGCTCGCTCGTCAAGGCAGTGCTGATCCCGCGCCCGGACGCACGCGAGGCTCTAATCCCGCTTCCCCGAAAGCCCTTCCCGGTCGAAACTTGGCGGCCGGGGCCTGCGCCCAACTTCGCCCACGCAGAAGACCACGTCCTGGTCATCGCGTTCGACCGCTTGTTCGCCAGCAAGGACTCGATCCTGACCTTCGTGCGGGAAGCCTTTGCGGCCATGGAGTCTCCCGCGATCGAACGGGTCGTACTCGACCTGCGCCGCAACGACGGCGGCGACAACCGCATGGGCGAAGGCCTGAGGAAACATCTCGAGCGGTCGCGCTTCAACCGCCCCGGCGGGCTCTATGTGCTGATCGGACCTCACACCTTCTCGGCCGCCCAGAACCTGACCTCGAGGATCGAGCGGGAGACCTGGGCCATGTTCGTGGGCGAACCCTCCGGGGGCGCCCCCAATCACGAGGGCGACGCCACGCCGTTCCAAGGCGACGGCTTCAGAGCCTATGTGTCGACCCTGCCCTGGTTCGACTCCCACCCCTACGACAAGCGAATCTGGACCATGCCCGACATATTGGTCCCACTCCGGTTCGCCGATTGGACGGCCGGGAGGGATCGGGCGATGGAAGCCGCTTTCGCCCACGTCAACGATCAACCGCTCGACGACCTTAGCGACCAGCACACCAACTATTCCGAGCGGCCAAGCCAGAAGACGGAATGGAAGCCGTTCTGGATGTCGTAGAGGCGCAATCCGGGGACTGGAATTCCGGCTGTTTCCGGAGTTTGCGTGCCTGAAGAGATCCGGTTAGCGCCGGAGCCGTTCGCCCAGTTGGTGCATTTCATGTGCTATGTCGTAGGGGATGCGCTGTTCGCCGCCGGCCGTCATTCCGGTCCACAGCACCGGGCCATCTGCTCGGTGCGCCCACAGCATGACCGTCGGCTGGCCGTGCCAGATGATGAGCATCGCATCGAGCCCGACCGCATCCGGGCGCGGGCTGGGCCCCCGATAGACCTCGACGCCGCTGAGTTGCTCGGCCTCTGACAACAGCACCGCGCTGCTGGCGGTGGCAAGCGGATCATAAATGGGGTTGCCGGTGACGTTATGTACCGGCCTGACCGCCAATACCGGTGCCGCCGGCCGCATGAGCAGGGCAAAGGCAAAAGCGGCCCCCGATGCGAGCACCAGCGCGATCAGCACGAAGATCGCCGGACGAATATGCTTCCTGGACGCTTTGACCGGTGTCTCAGCCGGCCGTTCGACGATCAGGCGATAGCCGCGCTTGGCCACTGTCTCGATGTAGCGGGGGCTCCGGGCATCGTCTTCGAGCGCCTGACGCAAGTCGCTGATGACGACCGGAACGCTGTTGGGGCTGATGGCGCGGCCGTTCCAGACCTGTGCCAATATGTCTTCGGTCGTCACGATCTCGCCCAGGCGGCGGCAGAGCAGCTCCAGCGTAACGGCGGCGCGATGCTCCAGGCGGCGACGTTCGCCATCGCGGCACAGTTCGTTGGCGCCCGCCTCGAACGTCCAGGCGCCGATCATGTGTTTCGTCATTTGAAACTCGCAACGGCCCTCGCACTGCCCGCTTCTTGCACCGCCGCGATCCGATTGAAAAGCATGCCGGGCCCCGCCAGGTGCGGGGTAGAAGAAATTGATTCTTTCCTTATTCGCCTTCGCCGCGATCCTTGCCCCACACGCCCTCGACGAGGCCGGGCCGTGCACGGGCACCGGCGGGAAAGAGGACGGACTTTCGATGCAGACCAAAGAGATGCTCCGGCGGCTGAGCCAGCCGGGTGGTGGGGTAGCGTTCCTGGGCGTAGCCGCGATCGCATACGGGATTTCCTGTTTCCTGCAGGGTGGCTTCGCAACGCCTTGGCAACCCGTCCCGGAGAGCCTGCCCTTCCGGCAGCCGCTCGCTTACCTGTCCGCCGGCCTGCTCGCCCTGGGCGGCGCGGGCTTGCTGAACGCGCGCACAATTCGGCCTGCGGCGATGGTCCTGCTAATTCTCTTCGCCCTCTACGACGCCTGTTATGTGCTGCAATTGGTGGGCCCGCCCCACAATCCGGTGGCGTTGCTGGGCCTGTCCGAGCAATCGTCGGTGGTGGTGGGCAGCTGGGCTATCCTGCTCCGGATACGCGGGGGCGGACCAGCGGCGGTAAGGACCGCCCGCATCGTGTTCGGCCTCTGCTCGCTGAACTTCGCGCTCGCCCACATCGCCGGGCTGAAGCTCACGGCGAATATGATTCCGGCCTGGTTTCCCGGCGGCCAGATCTTCTGGGCACTCGCGACGGGAGCGGGGCACCTTGCCGTCGGGCTCGCCCTGATCGCAAACCGGCTCGCGGTGCCGGCAACGCGGCTCGGCGCGCTGATGTACGTCTGCTTCGCACTGTTCGTGTGGCTGACGGGGGCCGTCACGCATCCGACCGAATGGCTGCGCTGGGCGGGCGCCGCGATCAGCCTTTGCATGGCAGCGGCGCTGTGGCTCGTTGGCGATCTCTTGGCGGCGCGCAAGGCGGAGATCTGACCGAGCGCCCGACGCCGCCAATCTCGACGTCTGATTCCGGGCGTCACCCCACGGCGTAGCTCAGCATCACGCGGCCTTGGTCGAGCGGCTTGCTCTCGAGCAGGCGCAGGGGACGGCGGCGATTCCCGACGAACAGGGCCCGGCCTTCGCCCGCAATCAGCGGATAGAGGATCAGCCGCATCTCGTCGACCAGCCCTGCCTCGATCAGGCTCGCGGTCAGCCGGGCACCGCCGACGAGATATATATTTTCCCCCGGCTGCTGCTTGAGCGCCTCTACGTCGGCGAGGCTTCGGAGGAAGGTCACGTTGGGCCAGCCGGTCTCGTTCAGGCTGTTCGACAGCACATAATGCGGAATGCGCGGCAGGATGTCGGCCCAGGCCAGTTCGGCCGGGGTCGGCGGCGTGTCGTGGATCCAGTGCGATATCGCGGGATCGGCGCGGAGCGCGGTCCAATAATTCTCATATCCGGGAAACATGCCTCCGCCGAGCAGGCAGGCATCGATCTCCGGGGTCAGGCCATAATCTTCCGACCAGGCGTCGACCCAATCGGCCATGTCTTCCGGGCCCGAAACCATGCCGTCGAGCGACAGCTTCATTCCCGCGATAAGCTTGCGCATCTTTCCCTCCGGAATCGTCGGCGTCAGGCCGGCAGGCGCTGTTCGTAATCGACCTTGAGCGCGCGCCACCCGGCCCAGAAGGACGGCGCTTTCCGCCCCGCCGCGCGCGCTGCCAGAATGTCGAGATGCATGTGCCAGCCGGCGCTCACGTTGAGCAGGAGCGACCGGTCGCTGACGCGCCGGTGAGTCACGGTGAACAACACCTCGTCGCCCTGCGGCTCGAGCGCCCACGAGACCTCGCCCGCGCCGGGCCATTCGAAGCTGAGGCTGTGCGGCGGGTCGACGGTCAGTATCTGCATTCGCGCCCGGCTCTCCGGTTCGAAATTTGCGGGGCGTTCCGACGGGGAATCGGACAATTCGTCATTGCGCCAGACGAATTCGAACGAGGCACCCGGCGTCAGATCCATCGCGCCCGCCGCGAGCCAGCGGCGGCGCAGGTCGCTGTCGGTGAGCCATTCCCAGGCGCGTTCGATCGGCCCCGGCAGCAGCCGCTGGATCCGCAGCGTGGTGGGTTCGATCAGCGCGCCATGCGCGTCGAGAGCAGCAAGTTCGGTCATTTCCTGTCTCCTTTGGAATCCTTGGGTGAAGGCGCGGGCCTTGTCGCCGCTTCCTCGCGCATCAGGCGATCGAGTTGATCGAGACGGCCGGTCCAGAAATGTTCGTAGAAGCTCAGCCATTGGTGCGCGCTGGCGAGCGGTCCGGGATCGATCCGGCAGACATGCGTGCGCCCGCGCACCTCCCGGCGGATCAGGCGCGCCTGTTCGAGCGCGCGGATATGCTTGGACGCCGCCGCAAGCGAGATCGCAAAGGGCTGGGCGAGCTGGCCGACGGTGCGTTCGCCACCCGCAAGCTGGCGCAGCATCTGCCGCCGGGTGGCGTCACCCAAAGCGTGGAAGACCGAATCGAGTTCCGGGGGAAGAAGTTCAACCATGTGGTTAAATATCCCGCCGCCGGGATAACAGTCAACCATATGGTTGAATTTTTTTGTCAGGAGCGCCTATCGCTTGCGCATCACACGGGCAGGCGCGTGTAGCGATTGACCCAATTCACCTCCCAGCTTTTGCCGCCATTGTCGGAAAAGGCCTGTTCGGACTGGGCGTGTTCCGGATCGATCGACCAGATCTGGAAGCGCACCCAGATCTGCCGGCCAGCGAAATCCTCCTGATCGTAGAAGGTCATGCGCCCGTCCTGCACTTCGCCCACGCCCGGCGTGCCGAATGCGCCCACGCCGGGGGTAGCGAAATTGATCGTCCATTGCCGCGTCCTGGGATTGTAGAGCCGCAGCGCGATCAGCTCGAGCGGGCCGTCGGCCCCCAGCGCCTTATATTCGGCGAGATTGCCCTTGCCGCCCCACACCGGCGTCACATCGGTCTCGCCGTCCAGCTCGACCCAATCCTTCGATCCGGCGAGCGGATGCATCAGCCGCGTCGAATGCGTGTGCCAGCGGCCAAGATCGAAGTCGAAATCATGCGCGCCGTCACGCCCCGCCGCCAAAGCGGGTTGGCCGAGAAGGCTTGCGCAGAGCAACAGGCCAGGCGTCAGCCTGCGAAGGCCCGACCGGATCACGCCCTCGTCTTGGTCGCTGTGAAGGCGACCTCCCATGTCTTGCCCCCGTCAGCGGAATAGGATTCCTGGTAGGTGTGCGAGGTCGGAGTAAAGTCCGACCAGACCGCGCGGACGAGGATCGCGCGCCCGTCGAGCGTATCGGGCCCGTACAATTCGCCACGCCCGTCCGCGAAGCTTCCGATCATCGGCGTGGCGAACTTGCCCGCCCTGCTATTGGCGAAATTCATGCTCCATTGGTGCGCCTCGGGATCGTAGAGGAAGACCGTCATCCCCTCCCAATGGCCTTTCGGGCCGTCCGCCTCGATCTCTTCCACCTGCGCGCGGCCGTCCCACAGCTTACGCACGGTCACTGTCCCGCTCAGCTGCATCGTCTCGGTCGATCCGCTCAGCGGATGGAGGCGCCGGACAATGTGCGTTTTCCAGGCCCCGAGGTCGAAGTCGAAATCATGCGCTCCGTCACGCGGGGCCTGCGCCGCGGCCGGCAATGCGAGCAGGAGCGCGGCGCCCGCCGCCAGAAAGTGATGCCTGCTCATACCTTGATCCTCGTCAGCTTTGCCTTGAACACCGTCACCCAGCTCCGGCCGCCATCCTGCGAATAGGATTCCTCGTAGCGATGCACGTCGGGCGTGATGTCGAACCAGCTGCCCCGCACCAGGATCGCACGGCCGGCATAGCTGTCCTGCGAATAGAGATCGCCGCGCCCGTCGCGGAATTCACCGATCAGGGGCGTGCCCGGCGTGGGATCGGCGCTGTTGAAATAGCTCTGATTCCACTGATGCGCCTTGGGATTGTAGAGGAAGAGCGTCATCCCCTCCCAATGCCCGTTGGGCCCATCCGCCTCGATCTGCTCGAGCGCGCCGCGCCCGTTCCAGACCGGCCGCACCGTGACGGTGCCATGGAGCGCGATCGTCTCGTCCGAGCCCGAAAAGGGATGGACCAGCCGCGTGACATCGGTGTGCCAGGTGCCGACGTTGAAATCGAAATCGTGCGCGCCGTCGCGCTGCGCGCTTGCCGGCGCGGCGCAGACAAGCGCACAACCGCACAGCAGGGAAAACAAACCGCTCTTCATCGCTCACACTCACATTGGGATGGGGCGAGGATGGCTGGCCCTGCCGGCATGCTCAAACGACAAGTTTTGAGCGCTTGAGCGAACAAAAGTTGGCCAATAGTCTGGACCGCAATGGCAAGTGCCAACCGACCTCTACCGCTGAACGCGCTGCGCAGCTTCGACGCTGCGGCACGCCATCTGAGCTTCGCCGCCGCGGCCGACGAATTGTGCGTCACCGCCGCCGCGGTCAGCGTCCAGGTTCGACGGCTGGAGGAATGGGTCGGGGCGCCGCTCTTCCTGCGCGGCCACCGCTCGATCGCTCTTTCCACCACCGGTCAGGCGCTCGCGCCACGGCTGACCGCTTTGTTCGTCGAGATGGAGCGCCTGCTGGGCCAGGTCGCCAAGGTCCATGCCGCCTCGCTCCAGGTGAGCGCGATGCCGAGCTTCGCATCCAATTGGGTTGCGCCTCGGCTGGCGCGCTTCCGCGCGCTTCATCCGCATATCCAGGTGCGCGTGATGGGTTCGGACCGCCGCGCCGATTTCGAGCGTGATGGGATCGATATCGGCCTGCGCTATGGCGATGGCGACTATCCCGGTCTGCATTGCGAATTGATCGCGCGTGCCACCGCGACCCCGGTCTGCAGCCCCGCGCTCGCGGCACAGATCGGCGATGATCCCGCCCGGATCGACACGGCTCTGCTGCTGCATGACGAATCTGCGCTGGTGGCGCCGGGGCTGCCGACCTGGAGCGCCTGGTTCGCCGAAGCCGGCGCGCCGCGCGATATCGGCAGCGAGCGCATATTGTTTAGCAACAGCCATATGGCGCTTTCGGCGGCAGTCGCCGGGCAAGGCTTCGCGCTCGGCCTGAGCCCGCTCATCAACGACGACATAGCCGCCGGCCGGCTGGTGCGCCCGTTCGCATGCCGGATCGAAAGCAGCTTCGGCTTCTGGTTCGTCTGCGCGCGCGATCGCGTCGCGGAACCCAAGATCGCCGCTTTCCACGACTGGATATTCGCGGAGACCGGTTGAGGGTCTGGATGCCCTAAAGCCGCGCAACGATCGGGAAGGATTCAGCTGTCGCGCCGCCTTCAGCCAGCTTGACCCAGCAATCCGCCTGCAAGGTCGAGCTGAGCACGTGCGAGCGCTGATCGAGGCTGCAGTCCACGAAGGACGGGTCGGCGGTGCGCCGGCCGCGCAGGATGAGTGTGGTGCCTTCGCGCGGCTCGGCGTTGCAGGTCACGCGCAAACCCTGTTCGGGGGCGAGGCCCTGCAGGCATCGCAGCGCCTGCAATACGAAGAAACGGAAGCTCACCAGCGCGGCCACCGGATTGCCGGGCAGGCCGAAATAGGGCCGCCCGTCGGCGAGCAGCGCGAACAGCAAGGGCTTGCCCGGCCGCATCCGCACGCCATGGAACAGGATGCGCGCGCCATGCGCCTCCAACCGGCCACGCACGAGATCCAGGTCGCCGACCGACACGCCGCCGGTCGAAAGCACCAGGTCGCACCCGGCCGATCCTTCGAGCAGGAGGTCGATCGCCGCCGCCTGATCCGCCGCGCGGCCGAGGAAGCGCTCCGGGAAGCCCAACGCCTGCGCGCAGGCCGCAATCATCGGCGCGTTGCTGTCGATCAACCCTGCGCGGCCGGTCGTCTCCCCGATCCCGCTCAGTTCCGAGCCGGTCGAGATCAGCCCGATCCTGGGTTGGCGCCTGACCTCGACATGATCGAGCCCGAATGCGGCAAGCGCACCGACCGCGTGGGGTGAAAGCACGACACCTGCATCCACGACCCTGGCGCCCGCTTCCATATCCTCGCCGGGCTGCCGCACATTGCGATTGGGCTCGGCCGGCCGTCGGACCAGTAGGCGACCTTCGACGATTTCGGCCTGTTCGCGCACCAGCACCGCATCGGCACCTGCGGGTATCGGCGCGCCGGTGGCGATCGGCGTCGCCGTTCCGGCCGCGAGTGGCGTCGGCCAACTGCCGGCAAAAACGGGCTCTGCCAATTGCAACCTGACGGGGGCGGCATCGGATGCGGCCCGCGTATCCGCGCTGCACAGCGCGAAACCATCCATCGCCGACATCGCAAAGCCAGGCACGTCGCGGCGCGCCTGGAGCGGCGCGGCGGTGACGCGCCCGAACGCATCGCCCGTCGCCACCGTCTCGCTGCCGAGCGGCGCGATGTGCGCGGCGATGGTCGCCAGCGCCTCGTCGACACCGGGACGCGCTTTCCGGTCAGCCATAAGCCAGCACCGCATCGTCCCGCAGCAGCACGCGCAACGGCAGTCCCGCCGCCGCCGCGCGCTCGACCGCGAGGCTGGTCGGGGCCGAAATGGTGGCGAGCATCGGACAGCCGCCAAGAACCGCTTTCTCGACCAGTTCGTAGGAGCAACGCGAAGACAGGAGCGCGAAGCCGCCGTCCCAGTCCAGGCTCGCCCGCAGCATCGCGCCGACCAGTTTGTCGAAGGCGTTATGGCGCCCGACATCTTCGCGCGCGATCCGGATCGTACCATCGGCGGCACAGGCCGCCGCGACATGCGTCGCGCCAGTCGCGTGGCCGAGCGGTTGATGGGCCGGCAAGGCGGCCAGCGCGTGGAACAATGCCGCATCCGAAGCGCCCGACGCCGCCGTTACGCGCGGCAATGGCCGCAGCGCCTGCTCCAGATTTTCGACGCCGCACAGGCCGCAGGCGGAGTCGGTGGTACGATGCCGCACGCGATCGGCGACGCGGGGCGCGCAGCGTTCACCGAGCTGGAGGCGCAGGATCATCCCCTGCGGCGTTTCGTGCAGATCCGTGCCGATCACATCGCCCGCTCGATCGATCAGCCGCTCGGCCAGCGCGAAACCATAGCCAAGATCGATCAGGTCCGCAGGCGTCGCCATCAGCACGGCATAGCCGATGCCGTTGACCTCGATCGCGACCGGCAATTCGCGCGCGACCGCGCGGGGTCTCGTCTCGGTCGCACCGTCCGCCGCCACCCGCCGGAAATCGAAGCTGCTGCTGCCGTCCATTCGCCAAAGCCTAGAGTCATTCGGCTGCCGCTAGAAGCAATCTCTCGTCGCCCCAGCGAAGCCGGGGCCCATCTCCCACCCTGTCGAGCTAGCTCTGCGGCCATGAGATAGATGCTGGATTGGGCATGAGCGCGGAGACGTCAGCGCGTCGCGATCCGGACCGGAACGCCCTTGGCCGCCGGCGTCTTCGATTGCTGATCGTGATACCAGAGCGGGATCAGGGGGTTCATCTCGGGATAATAGCCGCCGAGGCAGCCGTCGGGCAGGTCGAACGGCGTCACGCGCAATCCATCCACCTCGCGCGCCACATTGTCCTCCGCATCGCCCACCAGCTTGACGATCTGGCCGGGTTTGAGCCCCGCCGCCTCCATCTCTTTCGGGTTGATCAGCAGCACATGGCGCGTGCCGTGGATGCCGCGGAAGCGGTCATTATAGCCATAGATGGTGGTGTTGAACTGATCGTTCGAACGCATCGTGATAAGCCGGAAGCGGCCTTTCGCATCCTTGACCCCCATCGCCGACAGCCGTTCGGGCGTGGTGAATTCGGCCTTGCCGCTCTTGGTCTTCCAGATCCGCTCACGCGCGCTATTGCCCTTGTAGAAGCCGCCCGGCGTCCACATCCGTGCTTCGAAATCGTGAAAGATTTCGGGATAGGTCTGCTCGATCAGTAACCGGACCTTGGCATAATCGCCGGTCCACTCGTCCCAATGCACCTTGGGGTTGGCCGGCAAGGTAGCCTTGGCGATGCCGCACACGATCGCCAGCTCGGAGCGGAGATCCGGGCTCGCAGGCGCATGTTTCCCGCGCGAGGCGTGGATGCACGAAAGCGAATCCTCGACCGTGACCACCTGCTCGCCACCCGCCTGGACGTCGAGCTCGGTGCGGCCGAGACAGGGTAACAGATAGGCGACATTGCCGTTGACCAGATGGCTGCGGTTCAACTTGGTCGCGATCTGCACGGTCAGCCGCAAATTGGGCCAGGCCGCCTCGACCCGTTCCAGATCGGGTACCGCGCGCAGGAAATTGCCGCCGAGCCCGATGAAGGCGTAGACCGTCCCGTCGATCACGCCTTGGCAGACTTTGACCGTGGTCATCCCCTCATCCATCGGCGGTTCGAAGCCGAACAATTCCTTCAGCCGGTCATTGGGAACCAGCTCCGGCTTTTCGGAGATGCCGACGGTGCGCTGGCCCTGCACGTTGGAATGGCCGCGCACCGGCGAGATGCCCGCGCCCAGCCGGCCGATATTTCCGCGCATCAGCATCAGATTCACGAACATCGCGATATTATCGAAGCCGTGGACATGCTGGGTCAGCCCCATCCCGTAGACCGCGATCGCGCTCTCCGCCTCGATATAGACCTGCGCCGCCTCGCCCAGCGCCTCGCGCGTCAGGCCCGATTCCGCCTCGATCTCGTCCCAGCCGGTCGCGCGCACCTTTTCCGCGAATGCGTCGAAACCATCGGTGTGCTGCTTGATGAAATCCACATCCAACACATGCACCTTCTCGGCCGCCCACTTGGCGTCCTCGGCCGCGAGCACATGCTTGGCGAGGCCGACCAGAGCGGCAATGTCGCCGCCCGCCTTGACCTGATGATATTGGCTGGAGATCGGCGTCGCCTTCTGCGTCACCATCTGCACCGGGTCCTGCGGATTGATGAACTTGACCAGCCCCGGCTCCTTGACCGGATTGAAGGTCACGATCTTGCAGCCGCGCTGCACCGCCCGCTGGAGGTCGTGAAGAAAACGCGGGCTGTTCGAGCCCGTATTCTGCCCGAAGAAGAACATCGCGTCGCAATGTTCGAAATCCTCGAACGTGCAGGTGCCGACTGGCGCGCCGATCAGTTTCTTGAGCGCGACCGAGGTCGTCTCGTGACACATGTTGGAACTGTCGGGCAGGTTATTGTGACCGTAAAGCCGCGCGAACAAAGCGTAGAGATAGGACGTCTCCAGGCTTGCCCTGCCCGATGCGTAGAAGACGGCATCCTTGGGATCGATCGCCTTCAGCTCGGCGCCGATCGCCGCGAAAGCCTCGTCCCATTCGCACGGCACATAATGGTCCGTCGCGGGGTCGTACCGCATCGGATGGGTCAGCCGGCCCTGTATCTCCAGGTCATAATCCTTCCACGCGCGCAAATCGGTGACCGTGTGCTGCGCGAAGAAGTCCGGCGTGCACCTTTTTGGGGTCAGTTCCCACAAGGTTGCTTTCGCGCCATTTTCGCAGAATTCGAACGGATGCGGCTTGGCGGGCTTGCCCCAGGCGCAGGAGACGCAGGCGAAGCCGTCGGGCTTATTCTGCCGTAACAAAGTCGCGGCGACATCCGGCCGGTTCCATTCGGTACCGTAGATGCTGGCGATGCCCTTGAGCGATCCGAAGCCCCCGGCCGGCCCGTCATAATGGGCAGTCTTCACCTTGTCTGCCATGCCTCTGCACCTCCCTTCGTCCGTCCGCGCGCGGCGCCTGCGAAGTCTGATCCGGCTGCGTTTCGGGACCCCTCGCATGTCGTTGCCGGAAAAGCGATCCGGAACGCCGAGCGTTCCTTCGGGCGCAACACGAGACGGCGCGCTGAAAGCAATGGCTCTGGTTTGCGCGCGCCAGCTGCGGCAAAGGGCGTTCATGACCGACACGATCCGTATCGCCACCGACGCGTTAAGCGCCGAGTTCAGCACGCTGGGCGCGGAGATGCGCGTGCTGCGCGACGAGGTAGGGCGCGACCTGTTGTCCGACGGGCCGCCCGAATATTGGACGGGCCGCGCGCCCTTCCTTTTCCCCATCGTCGGCGCCGTGCAGGACGATCGCATCCATATCGATGGCGAAGCCTACGCCATGGCCAAGCACGGTTTCGCGCGGAAAAGCGCGTTTGCGTTGATCGACCATCAGGCCGACCGCGTCACGTTCCGGCTCGAAGCCGACGACGCCACCCGTGCGCACTATCCGTTCGATTTCAGGCTCGACGTCCACCACCGGATCGAAGGCGCCACGCTCACGACCGAGGCGGTGCTGTCCAATCCCGGCGGCGCGGCGCTTCCCGCCAGCTTCGGCTTCCACCCTGCCTTTCGCTGGCCCTTGCCCTGGGGCGGCACACGCGGCGATCACCGGTTGATCTTCGCTGAGGCCGAGCCCGCGCCGATCCGGCGGATCGATGTCGCGAGCGGCCTGGTCCTGCCGGAGCCGCGCGCGACCCCGGTCGAGAGCAACATATTGGCGCCGCGCGACGACCTGTTCGTCGCCGACGCGTTGATCTTCGACCAATTGCGCTCGCGCAGCGTGCGCTTCGGCGTGCCGGGCGGTCGCATGCTCCAGGTCGATTTCCCGAAGATGCCGCTGCTGGGAATATGGACCAAACCGGGCGCGCCCTTCCTATGCATCGAGCCTTGGCAGGGACTGGCCGACCCGGTTGGTTATGACGGCGATTTCCGCGCCAAGCCCTATGTGATCGAGGTACCGCCGGGCGGGGAAGACAGCTTCGCGATCGCAATCACCATTGCCTGAAGCGCGGATCGATGCGCCGAACCGATGGCAGCCTTGGGTGTAGTGGGGTTGTAGCACAGCGTGTTAAACGATAATCGGACGCTTCCTGCATGGCCGCTCCGCAAAGCCCTCCCGCGCCTGGGCGCGCCCGCCGGACCGGCCGGTTGATTTTCCGCGTCGGTCTTTTCGGCTTTCTGGGCGCTCTGGTCGCGCTGGTCATCGCCGTGCTGGTGACGATGGCGAGTCTCCCCGCGTTCAATTCGCTGATGCAGAAGCCCAACGGCCAGACGGTACGCGTCCACGCCGCCGATGGCACTTTGCTCGTCTCGCTCGGGCCGAGCTATGGCGACTGGCTGCCCTACGACCGCATTCCCCCGGTGATGCGCGACGCGATTGTCTCGGTCGAGGATCGACGGTTTTACAGCCATTTCGGGATCGACCCGATCGGCATGGCGCGCATGATCTATGTCGCAAAGAGGCTGCACGACAATGGCCGCCGCCTGCAGGGTGCGTCGACCATCACCCAGCAACTCGCGCGCAATCTGTTCCTGACGCAGGCCTATAATGTCGGCCGCAAGTTCCGCGAGATCATCCTGGCGCTGGCGATGGAGCGCAAATACTCCAAGCAGCAGATCCTCGAACTCTATCTCAACCGCATGTATTTCGGCGGCGGGGCCTACGGCATCGACGCTGCCAGCCGCAAATTCTTCGGCCATCCCGCCGACCATATGAGCCTGGCCGAATCCGCGATCGTCGCGGGCCTGCTCAAGGCGCCGTCGCATTATTCACCCTCCGCGGACCCCCAGGCCGCGCGCGACCGCGCTAACGTCGTGCTTGAAGTCATGGTCGATGCCGGATCGATCACGCCCGCGCAGCAACAGAACGCGCATCTCGACCAGGTCGTGTTCGCGCCTGAGCCCAAGCAGAACAGCGTACGCTATTTCACCGACTGGGCGCTCGCCCAGCTCGACACATTGGTCGACGAGCAGAATGCTCCGCTCGACGTCTGGACCACGCTCGATCCCCGCATGCAGAAGGCGGCGGACGACGCGATCCGCGCCAATACGCCTCAGGGCGCGCAGGGCGCGATGGTTTCGATGGAGAATGACGGCGCGATCCGGGCGATGGTCGGCGGCACCGATTATGTCAGCTCGATCTACAATCGCGCGACCCAGGCGGTGCGTCAGCCCGGCTCCGCCTTCAAATTGTTCGTCTATCTGGCCGCGCTCGAATCGGGCGTGAAACCGGGCGATCCGGTGACCGATGAGCCGGTCACGATCGACGGCTGGAGCCCGCGCAACAGCTCGCGCAAATTCCTCGGCCAGATCGATGTGCGCAATGCCTTCGCTTTCTCGATCAACACCGTCGCGGCGCAGCTTGGCCAGAAAGTCGGCTTCGATGCGGTCGCCGATATGGCAAAAAGGTTTGGCATCAGCACGCCGATAAACACGCATCCCTCGATGGTGCTCGGCACGTCGGATGTGCGCCTGATCGAGATGACGCGCGCCTTTGCCGAAGTCTCGAACAACGGCGTCGCGGTCACCCCTTATGGCATCACCAAGGTCAGCACGACCGACGGCACGGTCCTTTACCAGCATGCCTCCGAAGAGCCGCGCGTGCTCGTGCCACCCGCGGTCGCGGCGGAAATGACCGATTTGCTCCAGACCGCGGTCAATACCGGCACCGCGCGCGCCGCCCAGATCGGCCGTCCCGTCGCGGGCAAGACCGGCACCACCTCGTCAAGCAAGGATGGCTGGTTCCTCGGCTTCTCCTCGGGCCTCACCACCGGCGTCTGGATGGGCCGCGACGATGCCAAACCGATCCCCGGCCTCGCCGGCGCGCGCAACCCGGCCCATGCCTTCTCGCAGATGATGCAGGTCGCGCTTCGCACGCGCCCGGCGCAGAATTTCCAGACCGAGGTGACCCTCCCCGAATGGCAGCTCGAGCCTGACGCCGAGGCTTATTACGGCGATCCCGACCAGGGGCTGGGCGGCGACAATGAAGCCACGCCGCAGGACGTGCAGAATCCCGACGCCGTCGACGACACCGCGCCCGCGCAGGAATCGTCGCAGCCCGTCCCCCCGCCCGCACCGCGCCGCCAGCCCGCGCCGGGTCCCACGCCGCAGCTCCCCTATGAGCGAACGCCCACCGATCGCTCGAATGATCGCAAGTCCCAGATCGACCAGAAATGGCTCGACACCGTGCTCAAGGACAAGCCGAAGCCGGGTACAACCCAGCCCCACCCCTGACCGTCACCCAGCGAAAGCTGGGATCTCATGAAACATGCGTGCACTCATCTCACGAGACACCAGCTTTCGCTGGCGTGACGTCCTTGATCCTTACCGCCCCACCCGATGCATCGCCGCGCCATGCGCCTTGAGCCAGGCGCGTTCCGCCTTGGGCGCGCGCCCGAGCAGGCGTTCGACCTCCTCATGGAATTCTGGGCCGTGATGCATGTGCAGCCGATGCGCGACCTCATGGACCACGGTCGCTTCGCGGACCGCCGGGGGCATCAGGATCAGCCGCCAGCTATAGGCGATGTCACCACTCGACGAGCAGCTGCCCCAGCGCGAACGCGGATCGCCGACGCGCACCCGCCCCACCGTCACGCCGGCACGCGCGGCGACGGTGCGCGTCTCGCTCTCCAGCAAGCGTGCCGCCTCGGCGCGAAGCCAGCGCAGCACACGCGCCTTCACCATCTCTTCCGGTCCGCCAAGAATCAGCCGGTCGCCCTCACGCTTGACCGTGCGCGAGCCGTCCGAACGCCATTCGATCCGCAATTCGACGCCCTCGAACGGAATCACGCTGCCCGGGCCGAGCATTTCCGGCGCCGGCAGCTTGGCAAGCGCGCGTTCGACCCAGGCGCGCTGGCTTTCCGCCCATTTGAGCGCTGGCCCTAAAGCGGCGCGGCGCGGCAGGGTCAGCTTGACCGCGCCGTCGCGCGGATCGACCGCGAGCCGCATCCGCCGCGCCAAGGCCGAACGGCGCACGGTCAATTGGCGGGTATGGGCCCCGCCCGAGAAAGTGAGGTCAGAGCTCGCGGTCGACAAGGTGGAATTCGAGTTCGCCGGCCTCGTCCTCCGACACGGTCCAGCCGCGCGTCGACATCCCCGCCTGATGCACGGTCTCACGGCTGCCGCTGATCAGGTGATGCCATTCGGGCAGAGGCTCACCCGCCGCCACAAGCCGATAGGCGCAGGTCGAGGGCAGCCATTCCAGTTCGTGCAATTTCTTCGGATTGAGCCGCACGCAATCCGGGACATAAGTCTTGCGGTTCGCATAATCCTTGCAGCGGCTCTCGCGCCGGTCGAGCAGGCGGCAGGCGACATTGGTCGGGAAGACCTCGCCGGTCTCCTCGTCCTCAAGCTTGTGCAGGCAGCATTTGCCGCAGCCATCGCAGAGCGATTCCCATTCGTCCTTGCTCAATTTGTCGAGCGGTTTCGCTTCCCAGAAACGGCTCATCGGACCCATTTCTCCAGATCGGCCAGGACCGCGTCCGCGTTCGCGTCGACCGGGAGCATCTCGATCGGCTTGCCGTCCGGATCGAACAGATAGGCCACGCGCGGATGGTCCATCAAATAGCCGGATGTACCTGCGGGTGCGGGCTCCTTGCGGTAGCTGATCGCATAATGTTTCGCGACCTGGGCGATCTGTGCCTCGCTGCCGGTCAGCCCGATCAGGCGCGGATAGAAAGCGGCCGTGAACTGCTTCAGCACCGCAGGCGTATCGCGTGCCGGATCGACCGAGACAAAGATTGGCTGGATCTTCGCCGAAGCCGCCGGGTCCTTCGCGTCGAGCTGGCGCATCGCCTTGCCCAGCACCGCCATGTCGGTCGGGCAAGCGTCGGGGCAGAAGGTGTAGCCGAAATAGACGATGCGATATTTGCCCCTGAGCGCAGCGCTGGAGAAGGGCTTGCCGTCCTGATCGGTCAGCGTGAAATCGCCGCCGATCGCGGCCCCTTCCAGCGGCGGTTTTTCCGCCGGCGCCCGGTGGCAGGCGGACAGCGTCATCGCCGCAACGGCGGCCGCGAATCCCAAGCCTGCCAATGTCTTGTTCATGGTGCGCTTAGCCTTGCTTTGCTATGGGGCCGCTGACAAGCGCGACGGCGCTATCGGGGAGCTTCGATATGGGACTGAAGAGCGGCGTTTCCAGGGCGATGCTGTGCGGAGCCATGCTCGCCTGTGCCGTGCCGGCGATGGCGCAATTCTCCGACAGCTACAATTTCCTGAAGGCGGTGCGCGACGGCAACGGCGACGATGCGATGAAATATCTCAGCAAGCCCGGCGCGCCCGTGCTCAACACGCGTGACCCCGGCACCGGCGAGACCGCGCTGCACATTTCGATAAAGACGCATGCGGACAATTGGGTCGGCTTCCTGCTCAACAAGGGCGCCAATACCGAGATCAAGGATCACCAGGGCAATACCCCGCTTCACGATGCGGCGCTGTTCGGCGATCAGACCGCGCTCACCTATCTCATCGGCATGAAGGCGCGGGTGAATGCGACCAACAATAATGGCGAGACGCCGCTGATTCTTGCGGTCCACCGTAAGGATATCGACGCGGTCCGGCTGCTGGTCGACGGCGGTGCCGACCCCAAGATCCAGGACACGATCGCGGGCAAGAGCGCGCTCGATTACGCCAAGCAGGACCCGCGCCTGTCAGCGATCCAAAAGATCATGGAAGACGCCAAGGCGCCGCCCAAGAAGGTGGTTTCGGGGCCGGTATTGGGCTTCTGATTCAATCCAGCCCTTGCAGACCCGGATCAAGCGAGCCCAGAATCCGCGTCGCGGCGCGGCGGGCAAAGCGTAACGTCTCCACCTTGCGCCGCGCCGCGTTGAGCGGGCGCAAAGCGGGCGGGCGCAGCATCTCCGCATCATAGCGATCAGCCACGATCAGCCCGGCAATGTCGGGTCGGAAATGCGCCTCCTCGAACGGCTCCAGCGCGAAGCCGGCCGGCACCGCCCAGCAGAAATGGTCGCAATAATCGAGATATTCGTGCCACTTGGCATCGCCGCGCAGATCGGCACGCGAGCATTTTATCTCGACGATCGTGATCGCCCCCTTGGCGTCGATCGCCATGATGTCGGCACGCCGGCCATTGCCGAGCGGTACCTCGCAAATCCCGACCAGATCCTGCCGCCAGAACAGCCGCGACACACCGCGCGCGACATCGCCCGCGATCAGCGGAGCGTCCTTGAAGCAATCGGGCAGGCTTGCCATGATTCGACCAGATTAGAACAAGTGAGGAACGGACGAAAGCATGACGATGCGGTTCACGATCCGCGAGGACGACCTGTCGGGCGGCCAGACGCGTGCGCTGCTCGAACTGCATCTGCGCGGCATGTATGCCGCCTCCCCGCCTGAATCGGTCTTCGCGCTCGATCTCAGCGGACTGCAGGATCCCGCCGTGACGGTCTGGGGCGCATGGGACAGTGACCGGCTCGCCGCGATCGGCGCGCTCAAGATGCTGGAGGCGGGCGAGGCCGAAGTGAAATCGATGCGCACGCACCCCGACTTTCTGCGCCGGGGCGCGGCAGCCGCGCTGCTCGACCATGTGATCCTGACCGCCCGCGCTCGTGGCGTGCAGCGGCTCAGTCTGGAAACCGGGCGCGGCCCAGCCTTCGAACCCGCTTTGGCGATGTACCGGCGGCATGGCTTTGCCGAGGGCGGTCCGTTTTCCGATTATCTACCAAACGATTTCAGTACGTTCCTGCACATGCCGCTGTAGCGCTGCGGGGGTCGGCCGGCCGGGAGACGCGGCCCGCGAGCGCAGCCGCCGCTTGAGACGCTTGAGCGGATACCAGGCCAGGGAAATCAGCACGAGCAACAGCGAGGCGACGACGCCCAGCGCCGCGCCCAGCGCGCCGACGCCGATATCCGGTCCCATATAAGCGAAGACGGGCGCGGGTGCGCTCACCCCAAAGATGAAAGCCGCCGTCCGTGTATGTCGAGGGGTCACGTGCATCGCCATTCTCCGCAGCCTGGATATGACGCAGGTCAAACGGTGGCGGTTCAAAATCCCGTCGCTCATTTCGGCGCAGGAACGGGAATCAATCGGCGAGGGGTTTCGTCAGCCCGCAACCTCTTCGACCAGCGCCATCGCGTCGGCAAGGTCGAGCTCGATCACCCATAGATCTGGGTCGGCGCGCCGCCGCCGCGCGATATAGTCGCCGCGTTCGCCGTCGGCGTCCGGGCCGGTCGGCGACCAGCGATATTCGCCCATTGGGTCGAGCCGCCGTTCGAGCAAGAGGCCTGGCTGTCCACGCTCCGCCAACTGGATCAGGAGCGCGCCCGCGCTGGCGTCGCCTCGGGCGAGCACCATGCCGCTGCCGCCCTTTTCCTCGGCGCGGCGGATCAGCGCGGAGACGAGCATCCCGGCGGCGAGCCGGGGCGTCATGTCAGGCGGCGTCGCGCGTGTCGGTATGCGCGAACAAGGCATAGAGTGCATCGGGCGAGCCCGCGCCACGCGCCTTCGCGACGAAATTGCGATCCCTGAGCTTGCGGCTGACGCGCGCCAGCGCCTTGAGATGCTCGACGCCCGCATCTGGCGGCGACAGAAGCAGGAAGACCAGATCGACCGGCATCCCGTCGATCGCCTGGAAGTCGATCGGCTGGGCGAGCTTCGCCACCAGGCCGACGACATGGTCGAGGCCGTCCATCTTGCCGTGCGGAATCGCGACACCCCCACCGAAACCGGTCGAGCCGAGCCGTTCGCGCTCAAGCAAACGCTCGACGATGACGCGCGCCTCCAGCCCCGTCAGCCCCGCCGCGGCGGCGGCGAGTTGCTGAAGCAGGGCTTTCTTGTTGGGAACCGCGACGCCGGTCAACGCGGCGTCGGGGCTTATCAGATCCGAAAGGTCGTCCATTTTCTCAACTATTCCGTCGACTTGGATGGTCTTGCAGCCCGCGCCTGGTTCAGGCGGCGCGCTGCGGTTCCACCCAGCCGATCGTGCCGTCGCCGCGCCGATACACCATATTGAACGCCCCGGTGCCGGAATTTTTGAATAAGAGGGCGTTGGTGTTGCGCAAATCGAGCATCATCACCGCGTCCGATACGCTCGTTTCGGGCACGTCGACGCGCGTTTCCGCGATGACCGGAGGATGCTCGCCATCCAGTTCCTCTTCTTCGACCGCGCTCTGGAAGACGGTATAGCCCGCGTCGGCCTCGATCGCGCCGGGCAAAGCCTGGGTCGAATAGCGGTCCTTCAGCCGGCGCATATAGCGCCGCAGCTGCGTTTCGATGCGATCGGCGGCCTGGTCGAAGGCGGGATGCGCCTCGCTCCCCTGGCCCGATCCCTTGAGGATCACGCCCTGCATGACATGCGCGACGATGTCGCAGGTGAAGAAGCCGTGCGGCCCTGAACCGAAGGTCACATGGGCGGAGATGGAGCGCGAGAAATATTTCTCGGCAAGTGATTGCATCCGGTCGTTCACATGGGTGCGAAGCGAATCGCCCGTATCGACCTGATGACCGGAAACCCGGATATCCATTCTGACATCTCCTTCTCGGCCTGATGCCGGGGCGGTGCCTAAAAGACCCGCTATCCGGCGACGTCAACCCGCGGAGGGCAGCAATTCCCACAGCGGATCAATCAGCTTCTGGATAAACGCTGCGTGGCGCGCCAGTTCCGCCTCATTTGCGGCATGCGGACGCGCCGGGCGGGCGATGCGCCGCGCGGCGGCGATCGTCGCCACCGCCGGATCGGCCGCCGATTCGGACGGAACCTCTTCGGCAAGCATCAGACCGATCTGACGCCCGCCGCTCAATTCGACATAGACTTGGGTCAAAAGCTCCGCGTCGAGCAGCGCCCCATGCTTGATGCGCTGGCTGCGATCGACGCCGAAGCGCGTGCAGAGCGCGTCGAGGCTATGCTTGGCGCCGGGATGGCGGGTCCGCGCGATTGCGAGCGTGTCGACCATGCGCGACAGGCAGATCGGCTCGAATCCGCAATTCTGCAGCTCCCAGTTGAGGAAGGCGAAGTCGAAATTGGCGTTGTGCGCGACGAGTGGCGCATCGCCCAGGAACTCGATCAGATCCTGCACCACCTCGTGGAAACGCGGCTTGTCCGACAGGAAGGTCGAGGAAAGGCCATGCACCGCCTCCGCCTCGCTCGGCATGCCGCGCTCGGGATTGACGTAAGCGTGGAAATTGCGGCCGGTTTCGCACCGGTTGACGATCTCGACGCAACCGATTTCGACCAGGCGATGCCCATCGTTCGGACTGAGGCCCGTTGTTTCAGTGTCGAACACGATTTCCCGCATGGGATTATCTATCTGCCTCTGTCGCTGCCCATGCAAGCCGCGATGATGCGGCGGACCGCCTCTCGCGTTTCTTGCCTGCCGCCGCCGGTCGGAATCACGAAATCCGCGCGCCGGCGTTTGGCGGCATCGCCGAGCTGGAGACCGCGCACCTGATCCAGTTTGAACCAGCTCATTCCCGGCCGTTCGAGCACGCGATCGCTCTGCTTCCACGCGGGCGCGGACACGACCGCGGTCAGATCGACCCGCCGCCAGCCGCCTTTCTCGAACAGCAAGGGAATATCGACCACCACCAGGGGCCGCGCGCGGTGGCGGCGGAGGAAGGCCTGGCGTTTCCTCTCCACCTCGGGGTGAATCAGCCTCTCCAGCCGGCGGAGCGCCGGTTTGTCGCCCAATACCGCCCGGCCGAGCGCGGCCCGGTCCACCCCTTTTGCCCCGGTCGTGCCGGGGTGCAGCGCTTCGATCGCGGACAGGAGCAGTCCGCCCGGTCCCTGCATCCGCCGTACCTCGGCGTCGGCATCGAACACGGGTACGCCTTCCTTGCGGAACATCGCCGCGACCGTACTCTTGCCCATGCCGATCGAGCCGGTCAGTCCGAGCACCAGACTCACGGGATCGGGCTCATGCGGTCATGCGCCGGCGCAATTCGGCGTCGCTGTCCGGATCGGACGGCGCCAGTTGCCCGAAGAAATGCTCGAACGCGATCCGGCCTTGGCCGATCAGCATCGACAGGCCGTCGACGATAGGGTGGCCGCGCTCGCGCGCCTCGGCGAGGAGGGGCGTGATCAAGGGCGCATAGACCGCGTCATAGACGATCGCGCCCGGCGGGAGGTTGGAAAAGTCGATGTCGAGCGGCGGCTGGCCGGTCATGCCGAGCGACGTTGCATTGATCACCAGATCAAGCCGATCGCCGGCTTCGCCCCAGTCGAAATCGAGCGGCCGCGCGAAGCTGTCGAGCGTGCAGATATGGACGAAACCGGGATCGAAGCCGGCAACGATCTCCTCGGCCTTGGCCGGATCGCGGCCCGCCACGATCAAGGTGAAGCCTTCATCCCACAGCGCATGCGCGATCGCCCGCGCCGCGCCGCCCGTGCCCAGAATGCGCGCGGTCCGCAGCAAATGGCGTTCGGCAAGCCGTGGGCGCAGCGGCTCGAGGAAACCCGGCGCGTCCGTATTGTGCCCGACGAGCACGCCCTCGCGCGGCACGATCGTGTTGACCGCGCCGATCGCCTCCGCGACCGGATCGATCCGGTCGAGAAAGGCCATCACCGCCTGCTTGTGCGGGATGGTGACGTTGCAGCCGCGCCAATCCGGGTCTGTACGGCGGATCGCCATATAGGAAGCCAACTCGTCCGGTCGGACATGCGCGCGGCGATAGTCCGCATCGATGCCCAGCCGCTCCAGCCAAAACCCGTGCATCACCGGCGATTTGGAATGCGCGATGGGGTCGCCGATCACCTCGGCATAGGGGCGGGTCATCTATTCCTCCACCGTCACCCCAGCGAAAGCTGGGGTCCATCTCCGGAATGTCCGGCCTGCTGTGACGCCGGGAGATGGATGCAAGCGTTCGCTGGCATGACGGGAGAGAGAGGTCATATGTTCAATTCCCCGCGCACGCGCAGCCAGTCGAGCAGCGGCAGCAGGGGCAGGCCCAATATCGTGAAATGGTCGCCGTCGATCCGGCTGAACAATTGGGCGCCGAGACCCTCTAGCCGATATCCCCCGACGCAGCCCCCAATAGCGGGCCATTCGGCGTCGAGATAGGAATCGAGGAAGGCGTCGGAGAAAGGCCGCATCGTCAACCTGGCGGTATCGACATGCCGCCAGATCGGCTCGCCGCCCAACGCCACTACCGCGGCGCTGGTCAATTTGTGCGTGGTCCCCGCCAACATACGGAGCTGCGCGCGCGAATCCTCACGGGATTCGGCTTTGTCGATCAGCGACCCGTCCTCGGCAGCCACAGTGGAATCGCAGCCCAGCACCAGAGCGGTCGGATGGCGGCGCGAGACTTTCACCGCCTTGAGCTCGGCCAGCGCGTCGGCAAGCCGGCGGCCGTCCGCGCCTTCGCCGATCATCGCCGCCTTGACCGAATCCTCGTCGACGCCCGCGGCCTCGGCGGTGAAGGCCACGCCCGCGGCCTTGAGCATCGCCTTGCGCGACGCGGATTGCGACGCAAGAATGATCATGCCCCAGTCTGACTCTCGGCCGCCGCCTTGGCCTTGCTCTCACGCTCGCCCTTGAGATTGATGATCGCCGCGGCGGTTTCCTCGATCGAGCGGCGCGTGACGTCGATTACCGGCCAGCCGCGATCCGCGAAGATGCGCCGCGCCGCCGCCAGTTCCTGCGCCACCGCATCCTGATCGACATAGGCCGTCTCCGGTGCCTGATTGAGCGAAAGTAAGCGGTTGCGCCGGATCTGGATCAGCCGGTCGGGGCTTGTGGTGAGGCCGACGATCAACGGATGCGTCACCTCGAATAATTGACGCGGCGGCGGAGATTCCAGCACCAGGGGAATATTGGCGACCTTGTAGCCGCGATTGGCAAGGTAGATGCTGGTCGGCGTCTTTGACGAGCGCGAGACGCCGGCGAGCAATATGTCCGCCTCCTCCCAATCCTCGGGCGCGATGCCGTCGTCATGCGCGATCGTGAACTGGATCGCATCGACCCGCGCGAAATAGGCCGCGTCGAGCGCATGCTGGCGGCCGGGGCGGGCTTTCTGTTCCTGGCCGAGCATGCGTTCGAGCGCCTCGAACACAGGATCGAGCGCGGCGACATGGGGCAGGCCCGCCAGCCGGCAGCGCTGCTCCAGGCTCCGCCGCACGTCCGAATTGACCAGGGTATAAATGATCAGGCCGGGCCGCTGGAGAATTTCGGACAGGACCCGGTCAAGATGGCCTTCGGAGCGGACCATCGGCCAGAAATGCTTTATGACCTCGACCCCGTCGAACTGGGCGACGCCCGCTTTGGCGATCACTTCGAGCGTTTCGCCGGTCGAATCCGAGAGCAAATGCAGGTGCAGCCGCATCAGTTGAGCCCGAAATCCCTGGGAAAATGCCTGTGGAAAACCATGGGGAGAGAGCTAGCGCAGGATCGTGGGTCAATCAAAGCCGATCAGAGCATGCCCGACTTGCGAAATGCATCGACACGACCATCCACAGGGGATTCCCGCATCGGCACTGCCTGTGGATATCGGGCAAGACGCGCGGGACTCGGCGGCTTTCCGCGAGTCGGTCGGCTGTCAAGCTGTTGGCAAATTTGCTTGAGCCCAATAAGCCCCGCTTTCGGGCGCCCTACTGACTCTCAACAGAATCTTTTTAAACTCCTAGAATAGATAAAGGGATGCAAATCCTGTCCGGTAAAACCCATAAAAGTCCCGAGCCGGTCGCACGCGAAAAAGCGGATCGCCCCTTGCTGTCCGTACTTCGCGGCGAGCGTCGCGATCCCCCTCCGGTCTGGCTCATGCGGCAGGCGGGACGGTATCTGCCCGAATATCGCGCCTTGCGAGCGGAAAAGGGCGGATTCCTGGAATTGTGCTACGATCCGGTCGCTGCGGCCGAGGTTACGTTGCAGCCGATCCGCCGTTTCGGGTTCGATGGCGCGATCCTGTTTTCGGATATCCTCGTCATTCCGCATGCCATGGGCCAGGAGCTGTGGTTCGAGACGGGCGAAGGCCCGCGTCTCGCGCCGATTTTGCTCGACGGGGATTTCTCTGCGCTCGCCCCCGATTATGCCATGCTCGATCCGGTATATGAGACGGTGCGGCGCGTGGTCGCCGAGCTTCCTGCAAGCACGACCATGTTGGGCTTCGCTGGATCGCCGTGGACGGTCGCGACCTACATGGTGGCGGGTCAGGGCACTAAGGACCAGAATCCCGCCCGGCGGCTCGCATATCGCGATTCAGCGGCCTTCCAGCGGCTGATCCACGCCATCGTCGCCGCGACGGTCGATTATCTGGTCGGCCAGATCGATGCCGGCGTCGAGGCGGTACAGCTGTTCGACAGCTGGGCCGGCAGCCTCGCGCCGGACGAGTTTCTGCGCTGGGTGGTTGCGCCCAATCGCGCGATCGTCGAGCGTCTGCGGGCGCTGCGGCCGAATACGCCGATCATCGGTTTTCCCAAGGGAATCGGTGAGAAATTGCCGGTCTATGCGCGCGAAACCGGGGTGGACGCGCTCGGCATCGACGAGACGATGGATCCTTCATGGGCGGACGAAAATCTGCCCAAGGGCTTGCCCGTGCAGGGAAATCTGGATCCCCTGGCCTTGCTCGCGGGCGGAGCGGGGCTTGAAAATGCGGTGAACCGAATCCGCGCCGCCTTCTCAAAGCGTCCGCATGTCTTCAATCTGGGTCATGGCATCCTGCCGGACACGCCGGTGGTGCATGTCGAGCAACTGCTCGCTAAGGTAAGGGCATGAGCCTCCCCAGCCTGGGATATATCCTCGATTTGACCTATCTCTGGATCAAGGCCGGCCACATCATCTTCGTGATCTTCTGGATTGCGGGGCTGTTCCTGCTGCCGCGTTATTACGTCTACCATCAGGAATCGACGCCCGGCAGCCAGGAGGAACGGCGCTGGATCGATCGCGAGCGCAAGCTCCGCAATATCATCATCACGCCATCGATGGTCCTGGTCTGGATCTTGGGAATCACGCTGGCGACGGTTGGCCATTGGTGGTCGAGTGGGTGGCTGATGGCCAAACTGGCGATTGTGCTGGGTCTCTCCGCCTATCACGGCTACATGGTCGGCTATGGCAAGAAGCTCGCCCGGGGTGAGCGGCCGGTCTCGGGCCGGGCGCTGCGGATCATGAACGAGGTACCCGGAATCGCGACTGCGGCGATCGTGGTCCTCGTGGTGTTGAAGCCATTCTGAGCGCGCTGCTCCTGCTGGCCGCACAGGCCGCCGCGCCCGCGCCGCCGGTCGAGGCGATGCGGTGTCTGCTCATTTCAGGCATCGCGTCGCAGAGCAGCGATGCCAACACCGCGCAGGCGGGCAAATATGCCAGCGTTTACTGGATGGGGCGCGTCAACGGAGCGACCCCCAATGCCAATCTCGTGCAGCAACTCGGAGCCGTGGCCAAGGCCATGACCGGGACGAACCTTCAGGCCGAGGCGCAACGCTGCGGGGAGGACATGAAGCGGCGCGGTCTCCAGATGCAAGAGGCTGGCAAGACCTTGCAGGCGCAGGCCACGCCGCCGGCCAAATAAGTCGACCTGTCTTGAACCGGCGCCGGTTCGGCACCATCTCCCGCTTGACGATAGCCGCGGTCGCTTTTACCGCTTGGCCTTGACGGGACCGCAGCCCTTGCGGGGACCCGAAACTCCATTCAGCACCCGAACAGTCGCTTTCTTCGCGCCGTTCCTTCCCCCAAAACACACCCGGAAACGCCCTAAATGCATCTCAAGGACCTCAAGAAGAAATCCCCCGCCGAGCTGGTCGCGATGGCCGAGGAACGCGGCGTCGAGAGCGCATCGACGATGCGCAAGCAGGACTTGATGTTCGGCATCCTCAAGGCCGAGGCCGAGGAGGGCGAGACGATCCTGGGCGTGGGCACGATCGAGGTGTTGCCTGACGGCTTCGGCTTCCTCCGTTCGCCCGAAGCGAATTTCCTCGCCGGTCCAGACGATATTTATGTCAGCCCCAATCAGGTCCGTAAATTCGGCCTGCGTACCGGCGACACGGTCGAAGGCGAGATCCGCGATCCCAAGGACGGCGAGCGCTATTTCGCTTTGACCAAGCTGCTCCAGGTCAATTTCGACGATCCGGCGGTGGTCCGCCATCGCGTCAATTTCGACAATCTCACCCCGCTTTATCCCGAGCAGAAGCTCACGCTCGATCCGCTCGACCCGACCGTCAAGGACAAGTCGGCGCGCGTGATCGATCTGATCTCGCCGCAGGGCAAGGGCCAGCGTACCCTGATCGTGGCCCCGCCGCGCGTGGGTAAGACGGTGATGCTGCAGAATATGGCCAAGGCCATCACCGACAATCATCCCGAAGTCTTCCTGATCGTGCTGCTGATCGACGAGCGCCCGGAAGAAGTGACCGACATGCAGCGCTCGGTGAAGGGTGAGGTCGTCTCCTCGACCTTCGACGAGCCCGCGACCCGCCACGTCCAGGTCGCCGAAATGGTGATCGAAAAGGCCAAGCGCCTGGTCGAGCACAAGAAGGACGTCGTGATCCTGCTCGACTCGATCACGCGTCTCGGCCGTGCCTACAACACCGTCGTACCCTCGTCGGGCAAGGTGCTGACCGGTGGTGTCGACGCCAACGCGCTGCAGCGCCCGAAGCGCTTCTTCGGCGCCGCGCGTAACATCGAAGAGGGCGGCTCGCTCTCGATCATCGCGACGGCTTTGATTGATACTGGTAGCCGTATGGACGAGGTCATCTTCGAAGAATTCAAGGGCACCGGTAACTCGGAAATCGTGCTCGACCGCAAGGTCGCCGACAAGCGCATCTTCCCGGCGATGGACGTCGGCAAGTCCGGCACGCGCAAGGAAGAGCTGCTGCTCGACAAGGGCAAGCTCAGCAAGATGTGGGTGCTGCGCCGCATCCTCATGCAGATGGGCACGACCGACGCGATGGAGTTCCTGCTCGACAAGATGAAGGACTCGAAGACCAACGAGGACTTCTTCGATTCGATGAATCAGTAGTTGATCGTCCAGCACGCCATCTTGCGCATACGCCAGGGCGTTTCGGACGGTTTCGAGACGGCCCTGCGCGACGCGATCCCGCTGATCGCGGCCTCTCCCGGCTTCCGCGGGATCGAAGTACGGCCCGCATGCGAGACTGTCGGCTTTTACCTGCTGCGCGTGCTGTGGGACGATATCGCCAGCCACCGCGATGGCTTCCACAAGTCCGACCGTTACCAGCAGGTGCGCGAGCTGCTCCTGCCTTTCTACGAGCCCTGGCCGGACGTCAGCTATTTCGGCGAGCCGCTGATCAATGAGGGCGAAGCCGCTTTAGCCTGATGTCGCCATCGCTTGACGAGGCGGACGCGCGGCACTTTCACTCACGGTAATCAGCCTCTAGACGTGCGCGATGCACGCGCTCCTCAATAACATCGTCACCGACTTCTCCAACCTCGGGTCGCCCGCGGCCTTGTCCGCCTTCGTCCAGGTGCTGATGATCGACGTCATGCTGGCGGGCGACAATGCGATCGTGGTCGGTGCGATCGCGGCCGGCCTGTCGCCCGCGCAGCGCAAGCGCGTGATCATGATCGGCATCATCGCCGCGCTCGTGCTGCGCATCATGTTCGCGCTCGCCGTGACCCAATTACTGCAGATCGTCGGCCTGACCTTCGCCGGCGGACTGCTGCTGCTGTGGGTCGCGTGGAAGATGTGGCGCGAATTGCGCAGCGGGCAGAGCGGGCATGGCGCGGACGGGCTCAGGCCGGCCAAGAGTTTCGCCGCCGCCGCCTGGGCGGTCGCCATCGCCGATGTCTCGATGAGCCTCGACAACGTACTCGCGGTCGCGGGCGCGGCGCATGCGCATCCCGGTATCCTGATTATCGGCCTGCTTCTGTCGGTAGTGCTGATGGGGGTCGCCGCCAACCTGCTCGCGCGCGTGATCGGCCGCTACCGCTGGATTGCCTATCTCGGCCTGGCGGTGATCCTCTTCGTCTCGCTCAAGATGATCTACGAAGGCTGGATCAACGAGAAGGTCGGCGTGATCACGCTGTTCACCTGAACAAAAATTGGAGTCTGTTTCAGCAAGGCTGAAACAGGCGCGGCACCGGCCCGCTCGCCCACCCGGCCTCCCAACAGGATATTCTATGGGAGGCCGGGTGGGGGAACGGGCCGGTGCCGATACAGCTAGCCGAAAACGACCATAGACCGTCACCCCAGCGGAAGCTGGGGTCCATCTCCGGACCGTTCCGCTTGGCGACGCAGTCAGGAGATGGATGCCAGCATCCGCTGGCATGAAGGCTAGGAAAGATAGTCCGCGAAAAATTCCTCGGTCCGCGCATCCGCAACTGCCGCCGCCTGCTCATTCCGCCTTTTGCCGAAGGTCGAGGCGAAGCCATGGCCCGCACCCGCATAATCGTGGATCGTGACGCGCGGATTGGCGCCCAGAGCCTGCCGCACCTGTGCCCGCATCTCGGGCGGGATCGAGGAATCCGCGTCACCGAAATGCAGCAGCAAGGGCCGGGCGATCGCGTGCGCCTCGCCGAGATGGTCGACGATCTGGCGTCCATAATAGCCGACGCTGGCGTCCGCGTCGGTGCGCGTCGCGGCGAGGTAAGCGACGCTGCCGCCCGCGCAGAAGCCGACCACGCCGACCTTTGCGACGCCCTGCCCGCGGGCGTAGCGGATCGCGGCTTCGACGTCCCTGGCTGACGCATCGAGATCGAACTGCGTCCGAATCTCCATTGCATGATCGAGCTCTTGCTCGATGTCGGGGTCCGCCTCGAAGCGGGGGGCGAAGCGCCAGAACATGTCGGGCGCGATCGCGAGATAGCCTCGTGCCGCCCAGTCGTCCGCCTTACGGCGAATGCTCGGGTTCACGCCGAATATCTCCTGGATGACGATGATTGCGGCCTTGGCCTCACCCGCCGGCCGCGCCAGCCAGGCATCGAAGCTGCCTTCGTCGTCGAGCGCGTTTAGCGCGATCCATTCACCCATGTTTCGCCCCTTTTTGCCGCGGCATGGACGCCTCTGCCTCCATGCTTTACCAGCGCAGATAGGGGAACGAACAACAGGGGAAAAGGCAGCCGATGAACATCACCATGAACATCGATTGCACACCCGAAGAGGCGCGCCGCTTCATGGGCCTGCCCGATATGACGCCGATCCACGATCTTTATCTCGACAAGATGAAGGAGGCGATGACCAACGGCATCACCCCCGACATGCTCGACAATATGATGCGCTCGTGGGGTGGCATGGGTGAGATGGGGATGAATGCCTGGCGCCAGATCGTCGACCAGATGACCGGTACGGCCACACCCAAGCCCTGAATGCTGCCGTGACGCGCGACACGATCTTCGCGCTGTCGAGCGGCGCCCTGCCGGCGGGGATTGCGGTGGTGCGCGTGAGCGGCCCAAACGCATCTCAAGCACTTGAAAAGCTTTGTGGAAAACTTCCCGAAGCGCGCCGGGCGGTGAGCGCGACGCTCCGCTGGCACGACGGGATGCTCGACCGGGCGCTGATCCTGTGGCTGCCCGGCCCGGGCACCGCGACGGGCGAGGACGTCGCCGAATTCCACCTCCATGGCGGGCGTGCCGTGGTGGCATCGGTGCTGGCCGCCCTCGGCGCGCTCCCGGGACTGCGCGTGGCCGAGCCCGGCGAATTCACGCGCAGGGCCTTCTCCAACGGCAAACTCGATCTCGCCCAGGCGGAGGGCCTCGCCGACCTGCTCGCCGCCGAGACGGAGGCGCAGCGGCGTCAGGCGCTGCGTCAGGCCGAAGGAGGCCTGGGCAGGCTGGTCGGGGGCTGGCGCGAGCGGCTGCTGGGTCTCGCCGCGCGGGCGGAGGCGGCAATCGAGTTCGCCGAGGACGAGGATGACGTTCCCGCATTGGCGCCTGGCGATTTGGCCGGCATGGCCTCGCTGGCGGCGGACATGGAGGCCGCGCTCCGCCAACCGCCTGCGGAGCGGCTGCGCGATGGCGTGCGGATTGTGGTCGCGGGGCCGACAAACGCGGGAAAATCAAGCCTTATCAATGTTATAGCTGGACGTGAGGCAGCGATCGCTTCACCCATAGCGGGTACCACCCGGGATCTGATCGAGATTCCGCTGGCGATCGGCGATATGCCATGCCTGCTGATCGACAGCGCGGGCTTGCGCGAAGGCGGCGGACAAATCGAGCAGATCGGCATGGCCCGCGCCCGCACCGCGATCGAATCCGCCGATCTGATCCTGTGGCTCGGACCGCCCGACCGATGCCCCGATCGCGATCGATCGATCCTGGTTCAGTCGAAGGCCGATCTCGGCAAGCCGCCCGGCGGGGGAACGGTCGATGTCGCGACCTCAACTGTGACAGGGGAGGGCCTGGATGCGTTGCGCGGACTGCTCGAGTCTCGCGTGAGAACCCTGTTACCGCCGGCGGACGGCATCGCCCTCAACGCGCGGCATCGCGAGCGGATCGCCGAAGCCGCCGAGGAATTGCGCGCCGCCGCCGGGCAGTATGACATACTCTTCGCTGCGGAGCATTTGCGCCAGGCGCGCATCGCGCTTGACCGGATCACCGGGCGCGCGGGCGTCGAGGAGATGCTCGATGCTTTGTTCGGGCGTTTCTGCATCGGGAAGTGAAAATGTTCCACGTGGAACATTTGACTCTCCGCGCCGCCTGACCATAGCGGGCCATCATGCGCGACTTTGATGTCATCGTAATCGGCGGCGGCCATGCCGGCTGCGAGGCGGCTGCGGCCGCAGCGCGCCGTGGAGCGCGCGTTGCGCTGGTGACGATGGATCCCGATCAGATCGGCGCGATGTCGTGCAACCCCGCAATCGGCGGGGTGGGCAAGGGGCACCTTGTCCGCGAGCTTGACATATTCGATGGACTGATGGCGCGGGCCGCGGATGCCGCCGCGATCCATCATCGCATGCTCAATCGCAGCAAGGGATCGGCCGTGCATGGCCCGCGTATCCAGGCCGACCGCAAACGCTTTCGCGCTGCGACGCAACGGCTGATTGCCGCGACGCCGAACCTCCACGTCGTCGCGGGATCCGCCGACGCGCTCCACGTGGAACGAGGCAAGATTGCGGGAATAATCCTCGGCGACGGCTCCCGCATCTCCGCGCGGGCGGTCATTCTCGCAACCGGGACCTTTCTCGGCGGCAAGCTGCATTGCGGCCAGGAGCAGCAAATTGGCGGCCGGACGGGGGAGGGCGCCGCCATCCCGCTCGCGGTGCAGCTACGTGAGTTGGCCTTGCCGATGGGCCGGCTCAAGACGGGTACGCCGCCTCGGCTCGACGGGCGGACGATCGACTGGGCGCGACTCGAACGCCAGCCTTCCGACACGAATCCCTGGACCCTTTCCGCACGCACCGGCGGGCGGGCACTGCCCCAGCTCGAATGCGCGATCACGCGCACCACCGCAGCCACGCATGACGCGATCCGCGCGGGTCTCGACCGGTCGCCCCTGTTCAGCGGCGCGATCGAGGGAACCGGCCCCCGCTATTGCCCGTCAGTTGAGGATAAGGTGGTGCGCTTTGGCGATCGCGACGGCCACCAGATATTCCTTGAGCCCGAGGGGTTGGACGACCCGCTTGTCTATCCCAACGGCATTTCGACTTCGCTGCCTGTCGACGTGCAGGAGGGGATGATCGCGACCATTCCGGGCTTGGAGCAGGCGAGGATCGTGACGCCCGGTTACGCGGTCGAATATGATTATGTCGATCCGCGCAGCCTGAGCGCAACGCTTGGACTGCGAGCGATCGGAGGCCTCTATTGCGCGGGCCAGATCAACGGCACCACCGGCTATGAAGAAGCGGGCGCGCAGGGCTTGGTGGCGGGGCTCAATGCCGCGGCTTTTGCGTGCGACCTCGCCCCTGTCCTGTTCGATCGCGCCGAGTCCTATATCGGCGTGATGGTCGACGACCTCACGCTCCAGGGCGTGACCGAGCCTTACCGCATGCTGACTGCGCGCGCCGAATATCGGCTGCGTCTGCGCGCGGATAATGCTGCGACGCGATTGGGTGATGTTGCGATTGCGAGCGGAGCAGTGGGGCCGGAGCGCCGTAAGCTGATCGAGGACCGTTCCGAACAACTCGCCCGGATTGGGGGGATATTGGCCCGCCGCGTCTCGGGCGTCTCTCTCGCAGATCGGGTGCGGCAGGGTGAGAACGTCACCGCCGAGCTGATGTTTCACGTGGAACATTTGCCCGAAGACGTGATGGCCGAGGCGATCGATGACGTTCGCTATGCGCCTTATCTGGAGCGTCAGAAGGTCGAGGTCGCGCGGCTCAAGGCCGATGCGAATACCAGTCTCGACAGGATTTCGAGCTATCGCGCGATAGGCGGGCTCTCCAATGAAATGGTCGAGCGTCTCGAAGCGGCGCGCCCGGTCGATCTCGCCGCCGCATCCCGGATCCGCGGGATCACCCCGGCCGCGCTCGCCGCAATCCTCGTCGCGGTACAACGGCGCGCCGCATGACCGAGGATGAGGCGCGCGCCTGGCTCGCGGCGCGCAATGTTCCACGTGAAACATTCGACCGGATCCACGCCTTCCTCGACTTCCTGAAGGAAGAGGCGACACGGCAAAACCTGATCGCGGCCTCGACGCTCGATTCGGTCTGGGCGCGGCACGTGGTCGATTCGGCCCAGTTGCTCGACCTGGCTGGCGAATGGCGGACATGGCTCGATCTCGGGTCCGGCGCGGGCTTTCCGGGGTTGATCGTGGCCACGATCGGCACAGGCAAAGTCACGCTGATCGAATCGCGCGCCAAGCGCATCGCGTTCCTGACCGAGGCCGCGCGCATCGCGGGCGTAGCCGATCGGGTCGAGGTGATCGGTAGCCGCGTCGAGACCGCGCCCCGTCGCGCTTATGACGTGATCAGCGCGCGCGCCTTCGCGCCTTTGCCCAAATTGCTCGATCTCGCCGGGCCCTTTGCCACCAAAGCGACACGCTGGGTGCTGCCCAAGGGCAAAAGCGCGGCCGAGGAACTGGAAGCGGCGCGCGGTTCATGGCAGGGTGCGTTTGGGCTCATTCCGAGCGTCACCGATTCCGAAGCGTCGATCATCGTCGCCAGCGGCGTCACTCCGGGGAAGGCACGACGATGATTCGCATCGCCATCGCGAACCAGAAAGGTGGCGTCGGCAAGACCACCACCGCGATCAACCTCGCCACCGCGCTCGCTGCGACCGGCTTCCGCGTATTGCTGATCGACTTCGACCCGCAGGGCAATGCCTCGACCGGTCTGGGGGTCGAGCGTTCGGCCAGAAGCAAATCCATCTATCAGGTTCTCGTCGGCGATTGCGAGCTGTCGGACGCGGTCATCGCGACGCGCGTTCCGCGTCTCGACGTGGTGGCGGCGACGCAAGATCTGGCCGCGGCCGAGGTCGAACTGGCCGATCTGCCCGATCGCACCAGCCGGCTCGACAAGGCGCTGGCCGGGCTGGAAGGCCGCTGGGACGTATGCCTGATCGATTGCCCGCCATCGCTTGGCCTGCTCACGATCAACGCGCTGGTCGCCGCGCGCAGCCTGCTCGTCCCGCTCCAGTGCGAATTCTTCGCGCTCGAAGGGATGAGCCAGCTGCTGCAGACGGTCGACCGCGTGCGCGCACGCTTCAACCCCGATCTGTCGATCCTCGGCATCGCGCTCACCATGTACGACCGCCGCAACCGCCTGTCCGAGCAGGTGGCGGAGGACGTGCGCGCGGTGGTTGGCGACCTGGTGTTCAAGACTGCCGTACCCCGCAATGTTCGCCTGTCCGAGGCGCCGAGCCATGGCTTGCCCGCTTTGGTCTACGATCAGCGCTGCCCCGGCTCGGAGGCCTATATCGCGCTCGCCAGCGAGTTGATCGGCCGTCTGCCGATGCCCGCGGCGGCAGCGTGAGTTCGAAGGAATAGAAATGAGCGAAGTCAAACGCGGGCTCGGCCGTGGCCTTTCCTCGCTGCTCGGCGAGGTCGCCCGCGAACAGCCGATTGCGGGCGAGGCGCAGCGCCCGGCGGGTATCCAGATGATGAGTGTGAGCAGCCTTGCACCGAACCTCGCCCAGCCGCGCCGCCATTTCGATGACGCGTCGATCGACGAGCTTGCTCAGTCGCTCAAGCAGCGCGGCCTGATCCAGCCGATCGTCGTCCGTCCGGGAGACGCAGGCTATTATCAGATCGTCGCGGGCGAGCGCCGCTGGCGGGCGGCCCAGCGCGCGCAATTGCACGAAGTGCCCGTCATCGTCCGCCATTTGAACGATACCGAAACGTTCGAGCTTGCGATCATCGAGAACATCCAGCGCCAGGACCTCAATGCGATTGAAGAAGCCTTTGCTTATCAAAGGCTTGCGACGGATTTCGGGCATAGGCAGGACGCGATCGCGCAGCTCGTCGGCAAGTCGCGCAGCCACGTTGCGAACCTGTTGCGCCTCCTCGATTTGCCCGAGAGCGTGCGGGACGCGGTGGTCAACGGCAAGCTCAGCATGGGTCATGCGCGCGCGCTGATCGGCGCGGCCGATCCGGCGGCGCTGGCGGCGGAGGTGATCCGGCGCGGCCTTTCGGTGCGCGAGACCGAGGAACTGGCGCGCGGCGGCAAGACGAAGCGCGCGCGCGAACCGCAAAGCGAGGCGCCGGCCGGCGATGCCGACGTCGCGATGCTCGAACGCCAATTGCGCGACCAGCTCGGCCTCAAGGTCGGGATCGCCTTCGGCCCGAAAGGTGGCACGGTAACGATCAATTACGCGACGCTCGACCAGCTCGACATGGTCTGCCAGCGGCTGAGCGGCGAACGGATTTAATCTGCCCATATTTCCCGTCACCCCAGCGAAAGCAGGGGTCCGTCTCGCGAGAGCGCAGGATCGGCTGATGATTGGGGGAGGGCGCGGCCGCCGATGTTCTTAGGGCACATCGACGACCGCTTAATCGGGCTTTTACAGAGATTTACATGAACTAGCGGATAACTCGCCATGCAGGCGGGGTTAATCTGCCGGCACCATTTTCTTCCTTCTGGCGACGCCGGCGCGCCAGCCTCGGGTGCGGAGCCACATGAGGATTTCGGTCACGCCGAGCATCGCCGGGGCGAGGCCGCCGAGGAAGATCATCGCCTGCCAGGCGATTCCCATCCCGGTCCCGTCATGGAGGCGGCGGTAAAAAGGCCGTACGCGCTCGCGGGCCGGCGTGGCGCGCGCGACCCCGCTCGCATCGTCGACCGAGATCAGGCGCCCACGGCCCGCCGCGATCGTCCAGTCTGGCTCCTTGTCGGTCGGCCAGGTCACCATGATCTTGCCCGCCGAACCCGCGGCGGCGATCGCCTGGTCGACCGTGAGGTGCGTGGCGCGCAGCGGCGTCTGCATCGGACGGGTCATGCTGTTGGTGGTACGGCCGATCATCTGTGGCCAGGCGATAATCACCCCGGTGAGCGAGAGCATGGCAAGCGGGAGCGCGATCCAGAAGCCGACCAGATGATGGAGATTGCCGTCGAGCGCGGGCTGGCGCGTCCAGCGAAAGCCGCGCGCGACGCTGCCGGTGAGCGGCCACCACAGCCAGATGCCGGTAAGCGACGACAGCAGCATCGCCACGCCGAGCCAGCCGACCACCGCGCGGCCGGTGCCCGGAATCTGCAGGCTGCCATGAAAGATGTGCGCCCAGCGCAGCAGCGGCGCCGTGGTAAGGCCGTTATCGATCAGTCTGCCGGTGGCGGGATCGACCCAGGCCGCGAGGCGGAGCGGCGGGCCGCGCATCGCGCTGGGTTTGGGCGGTATGGCGGTGATCATCACCGGGCCCTCGCCGATCCGCACGCTTAGTATCGCGCTGCCGGCGGGAAGCGCCTGGCGTGCAGTGGCGACATAGACGGAGGCGGGCAAAGCAGCGATGCCAGTAACGCTATAATGGCTGGGCTCGAGCAGGCGGTCGAGCGGCTCATCCCACACCAATATCGATCCGGTGACCGACAGCGGAATCAGGATGATCGCGAGCAGCAGGCCGACCCATTTGTGCACCTGAAACCAGGCGTTGCGCAGCTGAACCTTGGTCATGTCGTTCCTACAGATCGGCCCAGCGGCGCAGCAGATTGTGATAGAGGCCGGTCAGGCGGACGAGGGCGGGCGCGTCCGGGCCCGCGCTCGCGGTCAGTTCCTGGATCGCGCGGTCGAGATCGAACAGCATCGTTCGCGCACTCAGGTCGCGGATCATCGACTGAATCCAGAAGAAGCTCGCCCGCCGCGCGCCGCGCGTGACCGGCGCCACATGATGCACGGTCGAAGCGGGGTAGAGGATCATGTCGCCCGCCGGCAATTTGACCGGCGCATGCCCCTCCGCGACCAGTTCGCCGCCGTCATACTCATCGGGGTCGCTCAGGAAGAGCGTGGCGGAAAGATCGCTGCGGATGCGGAAATCGCTGCCCGCGCGGATCCGGACCGCGCTGTCGACATGGTCGCCGAAACCCTCGCCCTCGCCGTAAAAGTTGAACAGGGGCGGATAGACCTTGAGCGGCAATGCGGACGCCACGAACAGGGGCGAGGCGGCGAGCGCATCGAGGATGATATTGCCCAGCGCTTTGGCTTCGGGATCGTCCTCGGCCAGCTGGCGATTGCGCTTGGCGCGCGCGGACTGATGGCCCGACGTGGCGTTGCCATCGATCCAGTCGGCCGCGTCGAGCCTGGCGCGGATGTTCCAAAGCTGCTCGGCGGTGAGCACCTGGGAGATGACGATCATTCGATCCTCCCCGAGCTTGCTCGGGGAGGGGGACCGTCGCGAAGCGACGGTGGAGGGGCAATATATGCCGGAGAGGATTTGAACGCCGACCGGTACGGCTCGCCTCGCGCGATCAGATCGTCGATCATTTGCGCGCGAAAGCGGGCATTTCCATTGTCCCAAGCGAGGCCCATCCAGCGCAGCGCGTCCTCTGTTTCGCCTTTGGCGGCGAGCATCCGGCCATGGTTGAACTGGCCGCGAAAATCGCCGCCCTCGGCCGCAAGCACGTAGTGGCGCGCGGCTTCGGCCATATCGCGTGGGCCCACCCAGCCATCCTCGTGGAAACTGCCGACAAAATTATGCGCCTTGGCATTTCCCTCCGCCGCGGCCTCCTCGAACAAGGCTAGAGCGGCAGGCCTGTCCTCGGCTACGCCCTCGCCCAGCGCGAGCAGGGTCGCATAATTATATTTGGCCCAGGTCAGCCCGCGTCCTGCCGCCTGGCGGTACCAGGCCGCGGCCGCCACCTTGTCGACAGCGACGCCCCAGCCGAGATCGTAGCAGCGGCCGACCATATTGGCCGCCTCCAGATGGCCCGCGCGTGCGGCGCGTTCGAACCAGGCGAAGGCCTGGGCGGCATCTTGCGCCACGCCGTCGCCGTCGAGCAGCATCTGGCCGATCCGCGCCTGCGCCTCGGCCGATCCTGCCTCGGCGGCTTCGCGGACGAAGCCGGCCACGCTTTCGCGCGAGCCCGACAGGCGGCGCGCAATCTCCTCCGCGTCGAGCGCGTTCAGAGCGTCGATCGTCGCCCCCTTGCTCATCAAAGGCGCCCCGCCATCAATAGTCGAAGCTCAGCGTGCCGAACACGGTCCGGCCCGGCGCCACCGTCGCATAATGGCTCGTATAAGCCTGGCTGAAATAGCGCTTGTTGGTCAGATTCTGCGCGTTGACGCTCAGTTCGACATTGCGGGTGAGCTTGTAGGAGGCGCGCGCGTCGAAGCGCCAGTAAGACGGGATCGAACGCGCGATCACGCTGGTCGCGGGGCTGATCGTCACCACGCCGGCGCTGTTCTGCGTGGCGGAGCGATTGTCCGAATAGCCGCCATAGACGCGGCTCGTATAAAATGCGCCGCCGCCGACGGTCAGCCCATGCGCTTCATAGCTGCTCCAGGCGGTGAAGCTGTTCTTCGCGGTCTGCGGGAAGCGTTTGCCGGTATTGACCGACGGCACATAGACGATCTTGGCGGCCTGACCCGGCACCGCCGCCGCCGTGAGCGCGGTGAAGCCGGCCTCGCGGATCCTGGCGTCGAGATAGGAATAGCCGCCGAACAACGTCCAGCCTTTGGCGAGCTTGCCGTTGAAGCCGATCTCGAAGCCGGTGACGCGCTTTTCGCCGATGAAGGCGACCGTGTTCGCGTCGATCGAGACGCGGCTGTTCCTGCTTTCGGTTCGGAAGACCGCGCCGGTCAGCATCAGCTGATCATGGAGCAGCTCCGCCTTCACGCCGGCCTCGAGCGAGCGGGTCTTTTCGGGCTTGAGCTGGTCGAGCAACGGTGTGGCCGTCGTGCCCAGCGAATTCTGCTCCTGGCCTTCGCCGAGCAGGCTGTTGGGCGGCGTGACCGAGGTCGCGTAGGAAACATAGAGACTGGTGCTGCGGCTGGGCTTGGCGACCAGGCCCGCTTGCCAGCTCCAGTCCCGGTCGGTGCGCTTGAGATCGACCACCGGCGCGGTCACGCTCGCTTGCGGCGGCCGCACGTCGGAGGTGAAGATGTCGTAGCGCGCGCCGAGATTGGCGATCAGCCAATCGTCGAAGGTGATCGAATCGAACAGGTAAGCGGCGCGGGTCAGGCCCTTATTGTCCGTATTCTGCCATGCCGGCGAGCGCGTGATCGGCGTCGGCGCGGTCGAGGTGTCGCTGGTATAATTGAGCCAGGGGTCGTTCGGGTTCGGGTTGACCAGGGGTGCGCAATAATAGCGCGCCACGGTAGTCGCGTTGCAGCGCGGGCCGATCGTCGATCCGGTCGCCTCGCTATAGGTGCCGCGGCTCGCATCCTCGTTCGACAGCTCGATGCCGGCGGCGATATTATGCTGAAGCCGGCCGGTGTCGAACCTGGCGGAAAGGTCGAGCTGATCGATCATGCTGTTGGTGGTGCCGACGCGCGTATTGCCGCGCCGCCAGACATAACCGCCATTGGTATATTGGGTCACGCCGTTGACGGTGGCGTTGCTGGCGGTGGTGCCGACCACATTGCCGGTCGAATCATCGGGCAGCAGAAAGATATAGCCCTGCCAGGTGTGGCTGAAGCGCGCGGTGTTGCGGATCGTGATTCCGGGCGCGAAATCATGTTCGAACCGCAAGGTCGCCTGGTCGGTATTCGACTTGCGGAAGTCGCGGTCCTTCAGCCCGTAAAAGGTCGAGTAAGGCACGTCGAAGCTCTGGCCGCCGAGCGTGGTGACGTGATGCACCGGCTCGGACAGGACGAAGCTGCCCCCGGGCGCGTTGCAGACGGTCGCGGAGCAGACATAGGTATAAGGCAGCCCGCTGTCGGGTAGCTCGTCCGTGTGCAGGTGATAATAAGCCGCGGTCAGCCGCGTCGGCGTGCCGAGGCCGATCGTGACGCTGGGCGCGATACCCCAGCGCTTCTGCCAGATCGCATCGCGGCCAGCGACATTCTGGTCGTGCCACAGGCCTTCGATCCGGAGGGCGATCATGTCGCTGATCTTGCGGTTGAGGTCGAGGGTCGCGCGCTTGTAGCGGGCATTGCCGACGTTCAGGTCGCCGCGCGCGAAGTCATGCTGCTTGGGCAGCTTGGAGAGGATGTTGATCGTCCCGCCGGCCGAGCCGCGGCCGCCGAGCACGCTGTCCGAGCCCTTGACCAGTTCGACCTGATCGACCGCGAAGACCTCGCGCGTCTGCGCGCCGATATCACGCACGCCGTCCAGATAGGTCGAGCCCTGGCTGTCGAAGCCGCGGATGAAGGGGCGGTCGCCAATCGGATTGCCGCCCTCGGCCGCACCGAAGGTGATTCCCGGTACCGTGCGCAGCGCGTCGACCAAAGTCTGCGAGCCCGTGTCCTTGATCAATTGCTCGCCCAGCACGGTGATCGAACGCGGCGTATCGATCACGGGCTTGGTCAGCTTCACATTGTCGGATTGCTCCTGCCGCTGGCCGGTAACCGTTAGCGTTTCATGTTCGGCATCGGCGGCGTCGCTATCGTTCGCCGGGGCCTCGGTCGCGGCATGCGCGGAGGAGACGAAACCCACGCAGGACAGTGCCAGGAAGGCAGGCTTGGCCCAATCGGCGCGAGGCGCGGCGTTCGCGGTCATCATGTCCCCTTAGCGATAGTGTCCTCGCCGGGTTCGCTAATGAGAGTCGTTCGCAACGTCAACCTTATTGCGAACGTTTCGCATTCCTGAGTCGATCGTCGTGCCGGCGAAAGCTGGCATCCATCTCCCGCCTCGACCGCTTGCCGATCGGGCGGGAGACGCCTTGCTGTCGCTGGAGCGAGCGAATGAGGCCAAAGCGCAACGCCTGTTGCAAAAGGGCGCAAGGCGCTTGCCTTAGGGGGCCTCGTCACCCCATCTTGGAAAGATGCTGCGCCAATATGAGCTGGTCGACCGCGTGCTCGGTTACGATCCGGAAGCCGACGAGGCTTTGCTCAACCGCGCCTATGTCTTCTCGATGGCGGCGCACGGAAGCCAAAAGCGCGCCAATGGCGACCCCTATTTCAGCCATCCGATTGAGGTGGCGGGTATTCTGACCGACCTTCACCTCGACGACGAAACGATCGCGACCGCGATCCTGCACGATACGGTCGAGGATACGCTTGCCACGCCCGAGCAGATCGAGAAGACCTTCGGGCCCTCGGTGGCGCGGCTCGTCGACGGCGTCACCAAGCTCAGCAAGATCGAAGCGCAGAGCGATAATGAGCGCGCGGCGGAAAATCTCCGCAAATTCCTGCTCGCCATGTCGGACGATATCCGCGTGCTGCTGGTTAAGCTCGCTGACCGGTTGCACAATATGCGGACGCTCAAATTCATCCCGTCGGAGGAGAAACGCCGCCGCATCGCGCGCGAGACGATGGATATCTATGCACCGCTCGCCGAGCGGATCGGCATGTACGAATTCATGAAGGAGATGCAAAGCCTCGCCTTCGCCGAGCTCGAACCCGACGCCTATGATTCGATCACCAAAAGGCTCGAGCAGCTTAAGAAGGGCGGCGGCGATCAGGTCTCGCGCATCTCGTCCGGCATCCGCCTGATGCTCGCGCAGAAGGGCATCAAGGCCGATGTCGAGGGGCGCGAGAAGCATCCTTACTCGATCTGGCGCAAGATGACCGAGCGCCACATCAGCTTCGAGCAGCTCAGTGACATCATGGCGTTTCGCGTGATCGTTGACGATGTCGAGCAATGCTATCGCGCGCTCGGCCTGCTGCACGAGCGCTGGCCGATGGTTCCGGGCCGGTTCAAGGATTATATCTCGACCCCCAAGCGCAACGGCTACCGGTCGCTCCACACCACCATCATCCACCACGAGCAGGTCCGGATCGAAGTCCAGATCCGCACGCACAAGATGCATGCGGAGGCCGATTTCGGCGTCGCCGCGCACTGGGCCTACAAAACCGGCGGCGTGATCCAGCCCGACGTCAATTCGCGCTGGATCCGCGATCTGGTCGAAATTCTCGACCATGCGGCGAGCCCGGAAGAGCTGCTCGAGCATACGCGCATGGCGATGTACCAGGATCGCATCTTCGCCTTCACCCCGCAGGGCGAACTGATCCAGCTGCCCAAGGGCGCGACCCCGATCGACTTCGCGTATGCGGTCCATACCGATCTCGGCGACCAGACCGTGGGCGCCAAGATCAATGGCCGCGTCGTGCCGCTGCGCACGGTGATCCAGAATGGCGACCAGGTGCAGATATTGCGCTCCAAGGCGCAGGAGCCGCAGGCGGCCTGGATGGGCTTCGCCGCGACCGGAAAGGCGCGCGCCAAGGTCCGCCGCTTCGTGCGCCAGAAGGAGCATGCCGAGACGATCGCGCTTGGCCGGCGCTTCTACGACGCGATCGTCGCGCGCATGCCGACCAGCCTCAAGCCCGATGCGCTCGACCATGCGGTGAAGCGGCTCAAGCTGCCGGATATCGACCGTTTCATGGAGAATATCGCGCGCGGCACGCTCAGCGATGCGCAGGTGATGGACGCTTTGATGCCCGGCTCGAGCGGCCAGGCGGGCACCAACGTCCACCCGACCCAGCAGAGCGTGATCTCGATGAAAGGACTGACCCCGGGCGTCGCCTTCACGCTCGCCTCCTGCTGCACGCCGGTCCCGGGCGACCGCATCGTCGGCGTGCGCCATACCGACGCGCCGGTCGAGGTGCATGTGATCGAATGCCCGGTGCTGCTCGAGGCGCCTGAGGAGGATTGGGTCGACCTTGCCTGGGGCGACGGCAGCGACGGCGGTACCGCGCGTCTGTCGGTGATCGTGCGCAACCAGCCCGGATCGCTCGGCGTGATGGCGGGGATTTTGGGGTCTCAGGGCGCCAATATCGTCAACATCAACCTGGCAGAGCGCGACGAGAGCTTCCACACCTTCATGGTGACGATCGAGGTCCACGATGTCGGCCATCTGATGCGCATCGTCGCTGCCTTGCGCGCGGCCGAGGCGGTCGTCAGCGCCGAACGGATGGAGCCAAAGGCGCCGTTGGCGGCTTAGCCGCGTAGTCGTCGCCCCAGCGAAACCTGGGGCCTCAGGAGGCTTCCCCAAGATGATCGGCTAAATCGGCCCACGCCGGGTTGGCACCTTCGATCAACTCAATCTTCCAAGCGCGCTTCCAAGCCTTCAAAGCCTTCAAAGCCTTCTCGCGAACTATCGCTTCCTCAATGGTCGCATGGCGTTCGGCATGAACCAGTTGGGTCAAATTGTACCTCCGGCAGAAGGCCGAGCCCTCGTTATGCCGGTGCTGATGGACCCGGGCCGCCAGATCCGCCGTTACGCCCACATAGAGCACGCTACGCGGCTTGTTCGTCATGACATAGGTCCAGCCCCGCCGCGCCGCATGAGAAGAGCTTACTGACCATCTCCTGAGATGCCAGCTTACGCTGGCATGACGCGCTTTCTTGTCAGGCCCTCACATCCCTCGCGACCGCATCGAGCAGTCCATTCACGAAGCCCGTCTCGCGCTTGTCGTAGAAGGCGTCCGCCACATCGACATATTCGCTGATCACGCTCTTGGTCGGCACGTCGGCGCGGGCCATCAGCTCGTACGTTCCCGCGCGCAGGATCGCGCGCATCGGACGGTCGAGGCGGGCGAGGTTCCAGCCCGCGCTCAGGCGGGCGCCGATCCTGGCGTCGATCTCGTCGCGCCGCGCATCCACGCCGCGCACGACGTCATCGAAGAAGGCGACCTCGGCGTCGGCATATTCGACATCCTCAATCGTCTTGCCGAGCCGGTGCTGGTGGAATTCGTCGAGCAGACGCGCCAGCGGCGTGCCCTCCATCTCCTGCTGATAGAGCGCCTGCACCGCCGCGAGCCGGGCGGCGGAGCGCGATTGCGACCGGGGCTGACCGCGTTTCACAGGCGCACCTCGACCGACGCGGCATGTGCGGGCAGGCCTTCGGCATGCGCGAGCGCGATCGCGGCCGGGCCGATTGCGGCGAGGCTATCGCGATCGCACGCGATGAAGCTCGTGCGCTTCATGAAATCGAGCACCGAAAGGCCGGATGCGAAACGCGCGCGGCGGCCGGTGGGAAGGACATGGTTGGGTCCGGCAATATAATCTCCAATCGCCTCGGGCGTGTAGCGGCCGAGGAAGACCGATCCGGCATGGCGGACCTGGTCGAACAAAGTCTGCGGCTCGTCGACCGCGAGCTCGAGATGCTCGGCGGCCAGCCGATCGACCAGAGGCATAGCCGCCTCCAGCGTGGGCGTGATGATGATCGCGCCGTTCGCTTCCCACGCCGCGGCGGCGGTGTTGCCAGTGGCGAGCCGCGCGAGCTGATCGCCGACGGCGCGCTCGACCGCGCTTGCGAAATCGGCATCGTCCGTGAACAGGATCGACTGGCTGGTCGGGTCATGCTCGGCCTGGCTGAGCAGATCCGCCGCGATCCAGGCGGGATCGTTGGCGGCGTCCGCCACCACCACGATCTCGGACGGACCCGCCACCATGTCGATTCCGACCACGCCGTAAAGCTGTCGCTTGGCCTCGGCGACCCAGGCATTGCCCGGGCCGACGATCACGTCGACCGGTTTGATCCGGTCGGTGCCATAGGCCAGGGCCGCGATAGCCTGCGCGCCGCCGACCCGCCAAACCTCGTCCACGCCCGCAATCTCGGCCGCCGCCAGCACGAGATCGTTCACCTCGCCCTTGGGCGTGGGCGTCACCATCACCAGCCGCTCGACGCCTGCGACTCGCGCGGGAATGGCGTTCATCAGCACGGTCGAGGGATAAGCCGCGCGGCCGCCGGGCACGTAGAGGCCCGCCGCATCGACGCCGCGCCAGCGCGCCCCGAGCCGGACGCCCGCGTCGTCGGTATGATCGCGGTCGAACGGCTTCTGCGCCTCATGGTAAGCGCCGATCCGTTCTGCGGCGAGTTCGAGCGCCTGGCGCAATCCGGGGTCGAGATTGGCCAGCGCGGCGCGGCGATCGGCCTTGCTGATCTCCCAGCCCGATGCATCCAGATTATGGCGGTCGAAGCGGCTGGTATAATCCCGGAGCGCCGCGTCGCCCTCGGCGCGGACCTTCGCCACGATCGCGGCGACATCGCGCGACACGTCGGCATCCGCCTCGCGCCGCGCATTGACGAGCGCGGTGAAGGCGGAATCGAAATCGGGATCGGAGGCGGACAGCCGCAGCATAGCGCCGCGGGCTTTAGGAGGGATGGGGGAGCGGGGCAACCTTGGGCGTCCTGCGCTCCGGCCGCGAAGGCGGCGCGAAGGTCGACGGACCGACCAAAGGCGTCCGGTCGAAGGACAATATAAAGCCCTCTGGCTTCTTTACGAGAGTGGCGGGGCGCGCTGCCAGCCCGGCTCCCCCCGCGAAGCCACCCATGCCCGGAAAAGGGTGCGGAGATCCTGGCGCAGGGCGGGACGACGAAAGGAGCAGATAGCCAAGCACCAGATGTGCCAGCACGATAAGCCCGAGCACCCACGGCCGCCGTCTGGCCTCACCGTCCGCTGCATACATCCGGCGCCTCGCCCCGCAGGAAGATCGATCCGGCCACGCTACCGCGATTTCGGCATTTTGCCAGGCCGTTGCCCGGCAATTCGGACGCTATTTCAGGCGGCCTTGTTCGCGCCCGTCGCTTCGCGGAACGCCTCGACAAGCGGCAGAACATCCTTGGCGCGCGTCTTGAAGGCGGCGCGGTTGACGATCAGACGGGCGGAAACCTCGGCGATCGTCTCGACCTCGACCAGGCCGTTTTCGGCGAGCGTGCGGCCCGACGAGACCAGATCGACGATCCGGTTCGACAGGCCGAGCACGGGCGCGATCTCCATCGCGCCGTTCAGCTTGACGCATTCGGCCTGGACGCCGCGCGCCTCGAAATGGCGGCGGGTGATGTTGGGATATTTGGTCGCGACGCGGACATGGCTCCAGCCGCGCGGATCGTCCTTCGCGGCCATGTCGGCGGGCTCCGCCACCGAGATGCGGCAATGGCCGATACCGAGATCGACCGGCGCGTAGAGCTCCGAATAATCGAACTCCATCAGCACGTCCGACCCGACGATTCCGAGCTGCGCCGCGCCATGCGCGACGAAGGTGGCAACATCGAACGCGCGCACGCGGATCAGGCCGATATCGGGCCGGTTGGTGGCGAAGCGCAGCGCGCGGCTATCCTCGTCCACGAACGCCGCCTCGGGTACGATCCCGGCATGCGCGAACAGCGGCATCACTTCCTTGAGGATGCGCCCCTTCGGAACGGCGATGATGATCGGCTCTGCCATAGCGCGCGCTTTAGGCGGGATGGCCGGGAGGGGCAACCGTCAGGCCTCCGCCTTCGCCTTCTCAATCGAATAGCCGGCGGCCTTGAGCGACAGGGCGGCGGCCAGCGCCATATAATGGGCTTCGTGCCCCGCATCATAGAGCCGCCCGCTCTGATCTGCTGTTCGCTGGATGGCGTCGCGCAGGATCCGGTACACATCCTGCGGCACGCTGCCATCCTGCGTAAGCCGGTCGAGATCGTCCTTGCCCATTACCGCCTCCACTGATCCGGGCAATATAAGCCGGATGATCCGCTTTCCAATCCCACCGTCATCCCGGGCTGGACCCGGGATCCCGCTGTCTCGACGACAGGCGCCAATAGATCCTCCCCCTAGGCGGGGGAGGACTGGAAACGGCGGACTTGACAAAGTGGAACAAACCGTGTACGCATGGTGCGTTCGCTGACTTAGGTCAGGGGGCACGACCGGCGCGAAGCTCCTCGGCATGCATGAGACGGTATCTTCGCCCAAGAGTACAGATC